>Ga0213861_10000417_pt1 | contig 37245 bp, 37 predicted proteins | sample PICome_4_FD_160110 | JGI IMG/M metagenome (GOLD analysis project Ga0213861, IMG submission 160110) | Coastal seawater microbial communities near Pivers Island, North Carolina, United States - PICO131 | ecosystem: Environmental > Aquatic > Marine > Coastal | place: USA: North Carolina... | reverse complement strand
ATGATGTGGTAGAAAGGAAGTATGCTGGATTTAGTCAAATCGTAAATGATGCTTTTTATGGTTGGACTGAAGCACATCCCTATTGGTCAAGAATGCAGGCCGGGCTCTATACGGAACAGCGCAAAGATGTCGCTACCAATTGGACCGGTAAACAAGAAGTCTTCGGCCTACCAGAATGGCTCTACATATTCATCCTGCACAGAGTATGTGGATCTGCAATTAACTATGCTACGAAGCCTAGCGGCTATCACAACACGCTACTATTCGACTTGTGGCAATCTGATTCTATAGAACAAATGTGTGAGCAAGTTAAGGACAGAACCACACCATTCTACACTTCAGTTGGGTATCAATTCCCAGCTTTCCCAAAACCCCCGATTCCACAGCAAAACGAGGAAGTCTTTGTTGGGATGACGGGGTTCGAAGGTCCTCAATTTACTTACAAGAGAGGTGGCGACTATTTCCTATGTGAATTTGCACCACGTCTAGCCAGAGAGATGGCAACATGGTTAGAGGCTGGTGGTAAGAAAGATCTTAGAGAAATAGGTCAATGGATGTTTGACTGGAATGTTGCAAATGGATTAAGACAATATAAATTCCAATATGCAGCAGTCTTAGCAGATATTGCAGATTGGTTTCCACAGTATGTTAACAGGGAATCAATGTTCTATTATGGGACAAATGCAGTAGAATGTATTGGTTATCTTGCAGATCCTATTGAGGGTAAAGGTAAGAAGTCAGAGCCATTCCTAGATGCAGTAATGACAAAGATCTATGAAGATACAGGTTCATTACCGTATAATGCAGAGGATGTAGCCTGTGACTTTATTAGATGGATTGAAAACTATATGAGACCAGGAAAAGATTATGCACATATTGATATGGATGGTATATGGAATTCATCAACAATACTAGATCATCCTTATGGTCGACAAAAGGCAATGTTAGACTTAGGGCTAATAGAAACATTTAACGGAATGAAGAATCATCCAAGTGATGATAAAATAATTGCAGAAGCTGGTATTACAGTAGAAGCGTATAAGAAAAAAGTAGCAGATTTATATGGGACATAATAAACACACCGATGTATTAATGAACCAGGATCTAAATCTAATGATGCCGAATAAACAAGCATGGTTAGATTTAGCAGGTGACTGGCAAGATCCATTCGAGGCTCCACAATTAGTAGACCACGATGGATTTAAAGTAGTTAGAGAAGATCTAATGGGATTTGGTTCTAAATGTAGATTTGGAGATATTCTAGTTAGTACTTGTAAACAAGATACTCTAGTCTATGTTCAACCTAGATATGGGTTTGCAGGTATCTCACTTGCTTACCTAGCAAAGAAGTATAATAAGAAACTAGTACTATTTAGTCCATCACAAAAAGAGATTTCAGACCATCAGGCAATTTGTGTTGAAATGGGAGCCCAAATGAAATTTAAAAGAATTGCAGCAATGCCAGTCTTAAATGCGCATGCAAAGAAATGGGCAGAATCAAATAATGCATTCTTTATTCCACTAGGACTTCGCCATGAATTGGTTACAGCCGCTGCTGTGAAGGTCGCACATGATCTTGCAGAGAAACATGGCTATCCAGAAGAAGTATGGTCAGCGATCTCTACGGGAGTTCTACAGCGTTCTCTACAGATAGCCTGGCCTGATGCTAAGTTTAATGGAGTTGCAGTAGCAAGAAATATCAAAAAGGGTGAACGAGGTATTGCAGAAATTTGGTCACATCCAAAGGCATTTACGCAAGATGTAGATCCACAATATAATCCACCATTCCCATCGGCAATGAATTACGATGCAAAGGCCTGGGAGTTCATGACAAAGCACGGAAGTCCTGGTGCCTGGTTCTGGAATGTAGGTGGAGATCCTAAACCAAAAGATATTAACACTAAATTGTTAACAGACTCTTATAGAGATTGGGGTCAAGAACTTGAAACAGACAAATAAAACTAACTATAACAATTAAATAATTTACATGGCAAACGCAGATAATAAATGTGCAGATTTGGAAGTTCAAGACTTCCACTCAGAATCGGAAGATACTCTCGGCCTGATTTACAACAAACAAGTAGAACTACAAAAGCGTTTAGGATTTGACTTCACGGGTTGGAACCTAAAACAAATTGCAGACTTCTGGTGTGTAAACAAGCACGCGATGAGTGACGAACTAAATGAAATGTTTGATGCCCTTGGAGGTATTAACGACGGTATTGCATCAGGCGCATGGAAATACTGGAAGAGTACTAATGCTCAAGCAGCCGATATGAAGATAGAAGATCTTTCTGAAGCTGACAAATTAGAATTATTTTATGAATGGATTGATGGCTTGCACTTCTATATGAACTTTGCAATTTCCATCGGTATGACGAGCAAAGATATTGTTAACTTGTACATGGCTAAGAATGCTGAAAACCATGACCGTCAAAACCGTGGATATTAATGTTATTAGACATTGAACAAAAAGAAAAAGAGGTAATTGTATCTTACTACAATAAAGAGGGTGAAGTCTCTTTTAAAAGATACAACATTGATAAGTTCCAAAATTGGGTTGTTGCAAAAGACAATGATCGTTACAAAGATCAATCTATAAGGAATTGGGATGGTAGACATATTAAGAAATCTATGTCTAGGTCTTTTAATAAGTTTTCCCTACTCTATTTCATGGATGCACTTCCACAAAAAGATCAAGATGAAATCTTTGAGTTCAATATGCCGCGCACATACTTTGTCGATATTGAGACAGAGATTGTTGATGGCTTTCCTAAACCAGAAGAGGCTAAGTCTAGAATATTAACCTTTTCTATTATTACTCCAGAAAGAAAGGCAATCGTATTGGGTCTAGAAGACCTATCTGCAGATCAAATTAAAAAGATTGAAGATGATACGAATGCCCACTTTACTGGCTACGACACTGACTGGGAATTTAGTTATTACAAATTTAAGTCTGAGTATGATATGCTCTACTCATTCTTGCATAAGTTTTTACCTAAGTTTCCTATGATGACCGGATGGAACTTTATCAATTATGACTGGCAGTATATAGTTAATCGTTGTAAAATACTACAAATAGATTTAACAGAAGTTGCATGTACTGGCGCACTTGATAAAAAAGACTCTCGCCCACTTCACATGGGTATTTTAGACTACATGCAATTGTACGATAAATATGATAGGTCAGTTGCAGTAAAAGAATCTAATGCATTAGCATTCGTATCTGGAGCAGTCCTTGAGGGTATAAGTAAAATACAGTATAGTGGTTCACTACAAGATCTATATGAAAATGACTTTCAAAAGTATGTTTTCTACAACGTAGTTGACTCGGTATTGGTATATTATATAGATCAGAAATTAAGATCTATGGAAGTACTTTTAACCTTGGCAACAATTACTAGGATGCCTCTATATAAAGCCGCTTCGCCTGTTGCGGTTACTGAATCTTTAATCGCTAGAAAACTAACCGAACAAGGTAAACGTATCGGTGTGGAATACGATAAAGAAGATGGTAAGAAAGACAGCAAGTATGAAGGTGCTTTTGTTAAACAGCCGATTGTTGGATATTATGGTGGTGTAAGTGCATTTGACTTTGCATCTCTATATCCATCTATCATGAGGCAATTTAACATCTCACCTGACTCATTCGTCGAGATGGTGGAAGAATCGCAAATAGCAGAACGTCGTAAAGATGAATCCGTTATTGTTTGCGAGAATGGAGTTGTATACAAAAAAGAAGATAGTATTCTAAAAAAGATTTTGGCTGATCTATATGCCCAAAGAAAAGACTACAAGAAGACTTCTTATGATTATTATACAAAAGCAGATGAATTAACAAAAAAATTTAACCTATAAAACTAACAAATTTAAGTAGCGCAGAGATATATAAACTAATAGCAGCGCTGCTAATAATTTATTAGGTTTTAAGAGAGGTTAAATGAGGTCGTATAGACCTTTTTTGGTCTAAATGACCATTTTAAATTAATTAGAAAAACCATAAAAAATAAAAATTAGCAAATGTCATTATTCACTGAAAGAATCGCCTTTAAACCCTTCGAATACCCAGAGTATTATACTGAAGGTTGGCTAAAACAAGCCCAAGCCTTCTGGCTACATACCGAAATATCAATGCAAGGCGATGTTAAAGATTGGAATGAAAATCTTTTACCTCATGAAAAACACTTAGTGGGTAATATCCTATTAGGTTTTGCACAAACAGAATGTGCAGTATCAGATTACTGGACACAATATGTCACTACTTGGTTTCCAAAACATGAAATCAAACAAATGGCAATGATGTTTGGTTCACAAGAAACTATTCATGCTACAGCATACTCGTACTTAAATGAGACATTAGGCTTAGAGGATTTTGAAGCATTCTTACACGAACCTGCAACTGCAGATAAATTTGAACTATTAACTCAAACAACAGCTCCTTATACTCACGAAGATTTAAAGTTTAATTCGACCGCTAGAAAAGAGGTTGCTAGATCTCTTGCGATTTTTTCGGCGTTTGCAGAGGGTTGTTCACTCTATAGTTCCTTTGCAGTTTTATACTCATTCCAAATGAGAAACTTATTAAAAGGTGTTGGCCAACAAATGAAGTGGTCAGTACGTGATGAATCTCTACACTCTAGAATGGGTTGTAGATTATTCAGACACATGTGTGAAGAGTACCCAGACTTGAAACAATCAGTACAAGCCGACGTATTAAAAGCAGGAGAGCTTATTAAGGAATTAGAGCATAAGTTTATCGATAAGATGTTCGAACAAGGAGATCTAGATAACTTAAAAGCTAAAGACCTTAAGAACTTTATCACTAAGAGAGTTAACGAAAAGTTACAAGAGCTTGGTTACGAACCAGCATTCGATTACGATGAAGATTCTGCTGGAGAACTGGATTGGTTCTACCACTTAACTGGTGGTCATACCCACACAGATTTCTTCGCTATCAGATCTACAGATTATTCTAAAGCTGGCGAAGGTGAAAACTGGGACGAAGACGACTTATTCGACTAAAATTAAATTATGGCAGACAAAATAAAAAACCAAGGAGAACATCTCGGTTGGGAACTGGGAGTGGACTTTCCACTTTGGGCAAACACCGAAGTTTATGTTAAAACAATATCAGCAGGTTACCTATTTGGTGACGAGAAACCAAAGGACGCATACTGGAGAGTTTCAACTACAGTAGCAAGACGTTTAGGTAAACCTGAATTAGCAAGCAAATTTTTTGATTATATCTGGAAAGGCTGGTTGAACCTAGCCTCTCCAGTTTTATCTAATACAGGACTAGAAAGAGGACTTCCAATTTCTTGTTTCGGTATCGATGTAGCAGATTCTATTCACGACATTGGTGCTAAGAACTTAGAGATGATGCTCTTAGCAAAACATGGTGGAGGAGTAGGTGTTGGTATCAATCAAATTAGACCAGCAGGTAGTAAGATTACAGGAAATGGTACATCAGATGGTGTTGTTCCATTTACTAAAATTTACGACTCAACTATTCTAGCTACTAACCAGGGCTCGGTAAGACGAGGCGCAGCATCTGTCAATATTGATATTGAACATGGTGATTTCTGGGAGTGGTTAGAGATTAGAGAACCTAAAGGAGATGTTAATAGACAATCTTTAAATCTACATCAATGTGTTGTAGTACCAGATGGCTTTATGCAAAAAGTACAAGAAGGTGATAAAGAGGCTAGAAGACGATGGGTTGCAGTTCTTAGAAAAAGAAAAGCAACTGGTGAGCCTTATGTAATGTTTAAAGGTAATATCAATAGAGCGAACCCAGATGCATATAAGCAAAATGGACTTAAAGTCTATATGACTAACATTTGTTCAGAAATTACATTACACACAGATGAGTCTCACTCTTTTGTATGTTGTCTTTCTTCTGTAAACTTAGCAAAATATGATGAGTGGAAAGATACCGACCTAGTTTATACTGCAACATGGTTCTTGGATGGAGTCTTAGATGAATTTATTCAGAAGGCTAAATTCATGAGAGGTTTCGAGAATTCAGTAAGATCTGCAGAAAAAGGTAGAGCTCTAGGACTTGGAGTTCTAGGATGGCATACTTATTTACAAGAAAGAGGTATTCCATTTGAAGGTCTTTCAGCTCAGTTTGAAACTCGCAAGATTTTTTCGCAGTTAAAGACGGAAAGTGAAAAGGCTTCTAGAGATATGGCACAGGAATACGGTGAACCTCTATGGTGTAAAGGTACAGGGATGAGAAACACCCACCTGAGAGCCGTAGCACCAACTGTAAGCAACTCAAAACTAGCAGGTAATGTATCTGCAGGCATTGAGCCTTGGGCTGCTAACGTGTTCACAGAACAAACAGCAAAGGGTACTTTTATTAGAAAGAATCCAGTATTAGAACAATTTTTATCTCTAATTAATAAAAACACTAAAAAGACTTGGGATAAAATACTAGAAGATGGTGGATCTATTCAAGGTTTAGATTTCATGGATGATTACTATGTAAAACTAGCTACTTCTACTCTAGATAAAGAAAATATTATTAGTAAGACTAAATTTGAAGCTCTGAAAGAAACAGATCAAGATCTTTATATTCAAATTAAAAGTATCTTTAAAACATTTAAAGAAATTAATCAACTAGATCTAGTAAAACAGGCTGGTGTTAGACAACAATATGTTGACCAGGCTGTAAGTTTAAATTTAGCATTCCCAAAAGAGGCTGATACTAAGTTTATTAACAAAGTACACTTAGAGGCTTTTAAAGAAGGAGTTAAAACACTATATTATATGCGAACCGAATCGGTTCTAAGAGGAGACATCGCTGCAGCAGCAACCGATCCAGATTGCGTAGCATGTGACGGATAATAAAAGTTGTGGTTAAGTCCACTTCTTAGGACCGAGATAGTTCTCGGATTAGAGGCCAGGGGTTCGCTACTTCCTGGCCTCACTTTTTTACACATTTTTTTGGAACAAAACACAGATACTCTGTATAAACTGCTACATTAACAAAGAAATGAACAATCATTCGTTAACAAAAATATTAACAACATACTGCTCAAATATTCAAGTAGCAGTTACTTCTATCTCTAATCCTAGAATACTGCAGACTGCAGACTGAATAGAAGTTTTTTACAAACCAAATTAATTTATTATGAAAAATTTTATTTTATCAATGGCACTAGTTGTATTAACAACTTTAGGTGCAAACGCGCAAAACGCGAAGGGCGACTGGTACGTAGGTACTGGCGATATTACTAACACGGCTTGGACTGAGTTATCAATCCAACCAACAATTGGCTATGCTTTTTCTGACAACTATATGGTTGGAATGAATTTGACACAAGCAGACTCAACAGAAGACATGGTCTTAGGTCTAGAAGGAAGATATTTCCACAAAGGATTTTTTGGCTACGTTGCACTAAACGATTTTGATTTCGATCAAGCTCAATTCGGTGTAGGTAAAATGTTTGAGTTTCACAAAGGAGCAATGTTTGTAGATCCAAAAATCGTTTACGATTTAGGAATGGAAACAACTAACCTTCAAATTGGGTTCGGCTTAAAATTCTAAGCTAAATCTAATTTGGTTGAAAGCTCGGGATTCTAGGACTCCGAGCTTTTTTAATGAAACAACTACTTATTTACCAATATAACAATCAAACAAAAATATATTTAGATGAAACTACAAATTGATCGTATTGACCAGCACGCTTTAACCGGATTTATTAACCGAGTTAAGCTTATAGACTCTTTTGTCTATATGAAAATTAAAGATGGCCAAATCCACTCAGCAGTTTATTTACCACAAAGAGATGCAGTAAAATCACACACTGTAGCATGTGATAAAATATTCCAAGTGAGCGAATGGCCTGATACAGACGCAGAGATGAAAGTGGCCTTCTTTGAAGGTAATAAAGTAATCGATGCAATTAAGCACTTCGAAAGTGACGCTATTAAAGGCGAATTAGAATTCATTGAACAAGAAGGCGAGTTAATCGCATCATCTTTAAGAATGTTTAACGATGAGTTAGAAATTACTCTTGCATGTTCAGAGCCTTCATTAGGGTTTAAAGACCTAACACCAGCTCAACAATCAGCTATCTTCGCAGTAGATAACACGAAGTTTAGCTTTAACATTGACACGCATACTATCAACAAGGTAAAAAACCTATTTGGTCTTGATAGCGAAGAAACATTTAGCGTAAAAGCAAATGGTACTGGAGTTAGCGTCAATGGTAAATCTTTTAACGCAGTTATTAACCCAGAATCAAATGGTCAGGGTGATGTAACCGTCTATAAGAAATACTTAAACTTACTAGATAGAGAAGAACAAACTGTCCACGTAACAGATTCTAAACTAGTATTCCAATCTACAGAATCAAATACATTACTAACTGTATCTACTTGCCAAACGGCGTAATATGGATGTAACCGCACTTACTGAGAAACCTATCGATCAACTTAGTAGAGAAGAGGCAGATCTGCTTGTAAATCATTACAAGCAGATGTCTGCTAAATATACAGCGTATGAACAGGCTGTAAAATTAACTCTTAACTCTATCTACGGTGCATTCGGTAACAAATGGTTTCACTTCTTTAATATCGATATTGCGGAATCTATTACTAAACAGGGTAAGAATGCTATTTTATATTCTGAGACAATACTTAATAAGTATGTGCAGGAATTTTGGCATAAAGACACTAAAGTCCACGAACAATTCGGCTTAACCGTAAAGGGTAAAGTTGAAAAGCCTGCAGTAATCTATATTGATACAGACTCTTGTTACGTACAATTTCAAGATCTATATGAAACTATCGTTTGGAAAGATGAGTCAAAGGCTCTACCACTCGATGAGTTTATCCTAGCATTCTACGCATTTAGACTTAAAGATTATATCACTGCTACGATGCATAAGTATGCTGAACTTAGAAACACAGATAACTTTTTATTCTTTGAATTAGAATCATTAGCATATAATGGTATTTGGATGTCTAAGAAAAAGTATATTCAAAACATTGCATGGGATGATAAATTAGAAGTTACCGATAGACATCCTCATTTAAAGAAGGTAAAAACAATCGGCTTTGATACTATTCAATCGTCAACTCCTAAATTCGCTAGAGGGAAATTAGTAGAAGCTCTTAGAATTATATTTAAGTCACAAAAAACCCCTGGCGCTGAAGAGTTACAGGAGCTTGTTGCATTTATGAAAGATGCTAAAAAAGAATTTCAACTAGCAGATGTAGATGATATTTCATTTAATCGTAGGACTAATAATATAGAGAAGTATATTGTCGACGATCAAATTGAATTTCAAGTAGGACTAAAATGTCCAGCAAATGTAAAGGCTGCTGGCTACTATAATTATATTTTAAATCAAAACAACAAGTATAAAAACAAATATAAGGTAATTGGTAATGGTGAAAAACTAAAGATTTACAATTGCAAAACACCAATATCAGAAGTTTATGCATATATGCCTAATGAACATCCTTATGAGATTGCTCCACAAGTAGACTACGATACTCAATTTGAAAAATGTATGATCGATCCACTTAATAGAGTATTAAAAGCAATTGGACTACAAACATTAGATACAAACCTGATCTACGCATCAGCATTATTTTAAAATTATGGACGCTACATATTACAGATTTAGACAAATCATGAAACTGGTTGAAGAACACCCTAACGATATGGAATTAGGACAAAAGATAAGAGAGTATTACTGGACTGATTGGAAAAAAGTATCGGCAAATCATTTAACACCGCCTGTTGATCCAGACCAACTAAAATTATTTGACGTTCCGGTCGGTAATGATACAGATAGAGAAGATGCAGTTATACTAGGAGAAGACTAATGGAAGGTAAAATTAACATAGAAGACTTACCAGAAAGTCAACAAGAATATGTAAGAGAATATCAAAGAATCTTACACGGTCTTGCAGATGTACAAGATCAGATTAGAGTATTAAGCGGAAAGGCTAAATACTATATGGAAGAGCTAGATAAGCTTAGAGCTAAAGAAAAAGCCGAATTTGGCGAAGACAATATACTCTAAACAATCTAGTCTTTCCACATATAACAATAAACAAAAAGAATATAATGGCAAAGAAAAAACAATTTAGTTTTGATGACATTAACAAAGAGCTAGCGGATCTTAATCCACTAGGTTCTGTTATGGAACATTCCAGTTTTAGTGAAGTTACAGAGTGGATAGACACTGGTAATTATCATCTTAACGCATGTGTAAGCGGATCATTATTTAATGGTTGGCCGAATAATAGATCTTGTTCAATCGCAGGTCCTTCAGGAACTGGTAAAACATACTTAATCTTAAACTCTATTGCAAGAGCAATTGATATGGGTTATAGTGTTATCTTTTATGATTCAGAAGCAGCAGTTGATAGAGAATTAATGAAGAAGTTTGGTATTGATACTAATAAAGTAAATTACCAACCATGTAATACAGTACAAGACTTCCGTCAATCTGTAACTACAATTACTTCTAAAATGCAAGAGGTAAAAAGAGCTGGTGGTGAAACACCTAAAGTAATGATTATCTTAGATTCAGCTGGTAACTTAGCAACTGCAAAAGAAATTGAAGATGCTAAAACAGGATCAGAAAAATCTGATATGACTAGATCTAAAATCTTAAAGTCTATTTTTAGAATTATTATGACTCCACTTGCAGATCTTAAGATACCATTTATCTTTACTAACCACACATACCAAACACAATCCTTTATTTCACAGACGGTAGCAGGTGGTGGTACTGGACCAGAATATGCAGCATCAATTGTTCTATTCTTAGGGAAAGCACAGCTTAAAGAGGGCGGTGAAAAGACTGGTATTATTGTAACTGCTAAACCAAATAAAAATCGTTTTGCAAAACCACATCCAATTAAGTTCCACCTACATTTTACTGAAGGTATGAACAGATACGTTGGACTAGAACAATATATTGATTGGGAGGAAATCGGAATTGCAAAGGGTAGTATTGAAAAGGGAGTTAAAACCCCTAAAGCTACTGCAAGAGGTTGGATTTGTAAACACCTTGACGAAGCAGTACCTAATGCAGAATTCTTTTCAGAAAAAGTATTTACTGAAGAAGTACTACAAAAAATTGAAAAGAAAATTCAGCCACTTTTTAATTACAGCACTGAACATAGAGAGCTTAATGTAGATGAACTTCTAGCAGCAGAAGATGAAGATTAATAAAGATAAACTGCCGATTAAGTATATCCTAGGGATAGAAAAAGATCTGCCAGATTATCCTACTGCACTGGATGTTTTACAAGCTGAAGTAAAACTCTGTAATAGAAATCCAGACAGATATAAAGGTAGTTTTACCCTACATGCATTAAAGACTTATAGATTTCCAGAATCTAAGCCAGATAAAATTTTAGAATCTGCAAAAGAACTGGTAACACTGGGTTTATGTGAACAAACCAACGAAGAGCCCGGTAAAGAGGCCTTCAAAATTTTAATTAACCCATTTGAATAATGATAGCAGTATTTGACAATTTTATTAAAGACGAGAATCTACTAAAAGAGATACAAGATAATTACCAAGATATATTTAAAGATCCAGGTAACTATAAGTATTGGAACGGTTGGTGGAACACACCAGCAAATAATACAACAAAAAAAGTAATCGAATATGTTTGGGGAACACACTGTCCAGTTGCGGCTTCTTACAACATTGATGGATTTGAATACTGGACTGGTATTCAAACAGCTAAAAATGTTGAAGACGGCTGGTCAGATAATCTAAACATTCATTTCGATAAAGATGAGGCTTGGTGGGAAGAGTCGGGTGAAGTTGTAAGTCCAATTATAGGTAGTGTATATTATCCAGCAGGACAAGACTTCGATGGTGGAGATCTTGCAGTATATACAGACGGTAGAGATTCAACTCCAGAGATCCTCAAAGCAAAACCTAATAGATTCATTGTCTTTCAAGCTGGACAAGACCTACACATGGTACAGCAAGTAACACGCGGTATTAGAAACGCTATAGCAATCAACCTGTGGGAAGATGAACCTTATTCTAAACAAAAAGGACTTTTAACCATAGAACAGTAAAAATATAACATGCAGTTCGGACAAGACTTTGAAAAGATTTTCTTTAGACTCTCATTAGAGAAGCCAAAATACTTACAGGCAATTAAGTTTAACTTCTACACATCAGAAGAGATTGATGCCTTGAGTTTTTTAGCTAATAAGTTCTATACTAAATTTAATGAGACACCAACTAAAGAGAATCTTAAACTCTTAGTCCAAAATCATCCTAAATCAAAAGAGCGAGTATCAGATAGTATTTTAGATATTGTCTTTGATGTTGACCTAGATAAGTATGATGAGGAATGGTTGACTAATACTGCAGAATCTTGGATTAAGTGGAGAACATTCAATACGTCCTTAACAGATACTATTGAATATATTAAAACCACAGATGTTAATCCAGAAAATGTAGACGCAATCGTTACTAAAGTCAAAGGCTTAATTAACGATAGAAATAATCTAACATTTAATTCTGATCTTGGTCTTAACTTCTTTGAATTTGATTCACATGACCAGAAAGAATCTGAGAAAGTTAGTACAGGCTACAACTTCTTAGATAGAATGTTAGGTGGTGGATATGACAAGGGTGGTAATCTAGTAGTCTATGCTGGAGAACAGAATATTGGTAAATCTATTTACCTAGCTAATGATGCAGCTAACTTTGTTAAAATGGGCACAAACACTGTGGTTATTACTGCAGAGATGGCAGCACATAAATTCGTAAAAAGAATTGGTTCTAATCTTCTTAACATTAATATAAATGATTATGCTGAGAAGGCAAAAAACAGGGACCATATTAAGAGAAGATTAGAAACGGTTGGAGATGGATTTACTCCACCTGGAAATCTTTATGTAAAACAATTCCCAACATCTCAAGCTACAGTTTTAGATATTGAAGCCTATGTTGCTCAGATTGAAGAGGAATTACAAATTAAAGTAGGAGCAGTGGTAATTGACTATATTAATATCTTAGCCAATTATCGTAACCAAAATACGGAGAATACATATATGAAGATCAAGCAAATTGCAGAGGACCTTCGTGCTATGGGGATTCGTAATAATTGGTTGATTGTCACCGCAACCCAAATAAATAGAAACGGCTATAACTCTTCAGATATTTCCATGACGGATGTTGCAGAATCTGCAGGTCTATCACATACCGCTGATGTAATGCTTGGTATTATCCAAGACGACTTAATGCGTGCCAACCAAGAATATTGGTTAAAGGTATTAAAGATCAGAGATGGTGAAGGTAAAGGTAATAAGTGTAAACTAAATGTTGACTACAACTTTATGCGCTTAATAGAGACCGAAGATATTAGTACATCAAGTATTCATAGCATTTAAAAATAAACAAAACAATATGGCAAAAAATGATAAAATTTTTAATAATAGTTTTGATACACCAGAATTTGAATTGGGTACTATTAGCTTTGAGCTAGACCCATCTGTTAGAAATGACCAAGACGAAGAAGAAAGAATTCATTACGATATGATAGCTAGACTTATTCATGAATTAATTTTAAAGTCTAGATTTAAAGTATTTAATGACATCGACGCTCAGGGCAAATGTAATAAATTAAAAAAGAATGACGTTAATGACGTTTACGGATATATCATAGATGAAATTGGAAGCAATTGGTCTAAGATAGATTTATTTAGTGAAATGTGTATTTACTTTGATATTAAACCAGCAAAATTTTATAGCTCACTTTCTAATGTATATAAGGAAGATCTTATCCAAGAGCTGGATGCAAAAACAGGTATTTTAGAGAAGAAGAATATTAAAAAGTTATTTTAAATGATTGAACCCAAGGTAATTAAACAAGGAGCTAAAAGAGTTTGGATCCTTGGAGACTTACACTTTGGTGTAAGAGCAAATTCAGTAGAGTGGCTGGATATTCAAAAAGACTTCTTTGAAAATATGTTTATTCCAACATTAAAGAAGCACGTACAACCTGGAGATGTCCTAGTACAAGTAGGAGATACTTTTGACAATAGACAATCTATTAATATTAAAGTCTTAAGCTATGCAGTTGACCTCTTTGAAAGACTAGGTCAAATTTTACCATGTTATGTAATTTGTGGTAACCATGATATTTGGGCTAAGAAGTCAAATGATATTTCATCTATTGATAGTTTAAAATGGATTCCTAATGTACAAGTATATAAAGAGCCTGAATTACTAGATTGGTCTGGTAAGAAAGTTCTCCTAATGCCATGGAGGCGAGACGCAGAACATGAAGCAGAAACTCTTGCAGAATACCCACAGGCAGATATTGTATATTGTCATTCAGAAGTTAGAGGTATTTACCTTAATGCTAAAGTTAAAAATGAGCATGGTACGGATTCTAACATCTATGATAAGTATACAAGAGTTTATAGTGGACATATTCACTATAGACAGGAACGTGGCAAACTACTAATGGTCGGTGTACCATACCAATTAACAAGATCCGATAGAGATAATTCAAAAGGATTTGATCTAGTCAACTTAGAAGATATGGAAGAAACATTCTTCGAGAATCATATTTCCCCTAAGTTCTTAAGATATAATATTAAAGCGCTATATGATATGCCTCTTGGCAAGTTTAAGGAGCAAATAAAAAATAACTTTGTAGATCTATTCGTACCATCGCAGATCGCTACAACCAATGCATTGAGCAAACTGGTTAATGAGATCCAACAAATTTCTAGAAAACTAGAGCCGAATATCTATGAAGAAGATTCATATATCGATAAAGATTTTTATGATATTAGCGAAATTGAAGAGATGTATAAGAACTATAATATTCTTAATCTTTGCAATATGTATGTTGATAGTATGAAACAAGACGAGGATTTAGCTCTAAAACTAAAGAGCAAGTTAAAACAATTGTACACACAATGTGCCTACAATTATGACACCGACAAATAATGAGAATAGACTATATTGAGTTTAAGAACTTTGCTTCATACGGAAACCAAAGACAACGAATAGATTTTAAACATGACGACTCAGAGTTATTTTTAACATTGGGTAAAAATGGTGATGGTAAAACAACTATTGCTAATGCAATTATCTATGCTCTTTATGGTAAAGTTGAAGGTGTAAAGTTAGCAGACTTACCTAATCGTATTAATAAAGAACTTCATGTAAAGATCGGTTTGAAGTGTGGTACGATGGTGATAGAAATAGAGCGTGGTATTTCACCAAATAAATTTAGTGTATTAATCAACGGCGTTGAATTCGATAAGGCGGGTAAGAAATCTGTACAAGAGTATTTAGAAGATGAAGTATTTGGTATTCCATATCATGTATTTAAAAATATAATTATTCTATCAGTAAATGATTTTAAATCTTTCTTGACAATGTCAAATCAAGATAAGAAGCAGATTATTGACAGAATGTTTGGTTTCTCTATTCTTAATGATATGCAGAGGCAAATCAAAGATGAGCGTAGAGATATTAAATTTGATATTGATGCTTATGATGCTGAGTTAAATCAGATTCTAGACTCTATTGCTTCAGTTAGGGGTAAACTAAATACTCTACTAGAAGAATCTGCTACTGCAAATAAATCTAAGATTCAAGAATTAAAAGATCAGTTAGTTACTCTACATGAAACAGTATTAGATATTGAAGCTAATCGCCAGAAGGAAGAAGATGCGATGAATAGGTTCAATAAAGAATATAACGAAAAGAGAACTGAAGCCGGAGATATTAAAAGAGAAATAGATTATCTAAATAAGAAGTTAAAGTTATATGAGAGCGGACATTGCCCAACATGTGAAACTAAATTAACTTCTGATTGGCATAAATCTCAAAAAGATTCATTTAGCGAAAAGATTGGAACCAGTACAGATGATATTAAGTCTATTAAAGCAGAGATGGATGTTTTACAAGATAAAGTCCTTGAAGCTAGAACTGCTAAACTAGATTTAGAAGGTCAGATCTCAGATAATAAGGTGACAATGCGAGGTCTTAAAGCTGAGCTAATGAAATTAAAAGATACTCCAGAAGGAGCTGACTTCGATCACTTAAGAGGACTTATTACAGAGTTTGAAGAGAAAGAGACTAAGAAATCTGCAAGCAAAGATCAGCTAAATGGTGACTATAATTTTATGGAGATTGTAGAACAAGTATTAGGTGAAGATGGCGTAAAGAACTTAGCAGTTAAAACTATTCTACCAGGACTTAATACTAATATAGCTGCAATGGCTCAAACGATGCACTTGCAATTTCATATTAGATTTGATGAGAAGTTTAATTGTATTATTAATCACCTAGGTGAAGACATTAATCCTATGACACTTTCAACAGGAGAGCGTAAGAAGGCTGACTTTATCGTGATTGTGGCAATTATTAAGATCTTAAAATTAAGATTCCCACAATTAAACCTCTTATTCTTAGATGAGTTATTATCTTCGGTAGACCATGATGGAGTTTACAATATACTTAAGATACTTAATCAAGTAATTAAGGAACATAAGATAAATACCTTTGTAATTAATCACTCAGTACTACCACATGAGATATTTGACAAGAAGATTCAAATATATAGAGAAAATGGATTCTCTAAATTTACCATCGAAAGTATAGATTGATAGAGATATATAATAAAACAAACAAAATAAAGAAATTAAAATATGGCAACAGCAAGATATTTCGGCATAAAGCCAACTAACACAACTTATGGCGTATCGGGTTACAGCGATGAAGCATTCTTATTAGTTCAAAGCACATCCGCAGATCAAAACTCTCTAGGTGCAGTTCCTGACAACGCAGGTATGGTTTGGCAAGTTGGACCTAATGAAGATCAACATGTGCAGATTATTGCATATACAGTTCATGCTGTAGAATCTTCTAACGGTGTAGGTTATCCTCAATTGTTTAATTCAATAGGTGACCAACCACACGACTCACTTCCAAATAACCCGAGTGGTGATGGTACTCCAGGTGACCCAAATACTGCAAGAATTGCATTTAAAGGTAGTGGAAATAAAGCATGGACCAACGATGAGTTTATCGCATTGGTCAGCGAGATTGCAAACTTAGAGGGTAATGGCCCGAATGCAATTAACAATATCACAGCCGCTGAGAACTATATTAATTCAGGTTCACATTGGACTAACTTTACTGCAACTGCAACAACTAGTGCAACAACTGAAGCTCCTCAAAATTATGATTATTATCTAGTAAAACCTTGTGGAAGCGAAGAGCAATTTATATTCCGATTTGACCAAGGTCTGGCACTGGCTGAAGGTTCAGCATATCAAATTAATACGGTATTATGGAATGGCGAAACGCCAGCAGCATTTAATGAAGTTAATAGCTATGTAGTAACCGCTCCAACTGCTGATACTAACTGGGTTGGTTATGATGGAGATCCAAAACCAGGTACATGTGAGTAAAAACTATATAAAATCACATTAATGTAAAGAATGGCCAATAGAGATATTGGCCATTTTTGTTTCTAATAAAAGGTGATATATAACCTATGGCTACATACAACTTAAAATTTAACAAAGATGATTCAGTTATTAGACACATTGTGGTGGGTCTATTGGCTGACCTAAACTCTAAATTGAGTTTCCATAGACAGATTAGTAATGACGAAAGGGTAGAGATAGACGTACCATTCTTTTATGCCGTATCTGGAGATGAAAATTTCTTAAAGGACAATTTATTATTCTCAAATGTAAATGGAGAGACCTGTGATCCTGATGGTGAGTTCGCAGATGGTAATTATGATAAGGTACCAAGAGGTATTGTTAATCTAACATCATTTGCAGTAGACCCTTCTAAACTTGTTAATAAGAGGAATATGGGTAACTATATGATGATGAATAACGATGGCCTAATGGAAGGTTATGTAGCAGAATTTGAAATGATTCCATGCTTAATAGGAGTTGATGTAGAGATATTAGTATCTAGTCAATTAGATCTATTTAAAGTTACAGAGGCCCTTGTTAAGAAAATGTATAAGGCTAATTTCTATCATATTGACGCAGGTCATTTAGAAGAGGGTACTTACAGAATTTCATCTGAATATATGATGCCAGATGATTATACACAAGAGCGACCAATTGAATATTCTTTTGATGATAAATCAAACCACAAAGTAACATTTAGTTTAGAGATTAATTCATTCGTACCTTCGTTTGATTTTGAAGAAGATACTTATAGAAAATATACAAGAACCACATACGCGGCTTCTACCGCTTTCCCGTCTGGAGTTATTTGTGCAGACTATGAAGATCCTAATAGCTTCTTAGATCCAAGTAAAACACCAAGTGTTTACTTTGATAGTTACAAACCAGCTAAATGGGAATCTAATGGTCAATTGTGGATTAAAGTAGAAGAGGGCATCTCATGTTCAGATGTTACAGCAGATTTAGGTAAACAACTTACAACAGAAAGTCAAATTAAGAGAGTTACTAGACGTAGAAAACAGGCAAATAGAATGTTTACAATTGGTAACAGTAACAACTTAAATCCAATTAGTGGTCAGGCAGATGCAGCACTACAGGGCGATCAATATACAGTCAAAGCTAAGCGCTTCCCATGGGGTGATAACATTGACGAATAATATGATGATATATAGAATAAGAAAACAAAAATAACTTGATAATGACAAATACAGTTAATAACAAAGTTACATCTCCAGTTTTAGAGCATGGACAGGGTCATATCTTCCATTCAGCCGGAGCTAACTTTAAAATTACAGGCAGTCATATCGAAACAATTACTGAAACTAATGATCTATTTCAGACACTAGTAGCTGCTAATAAAGTATTCGATATTAATGAAACAGGAGTTTCATTTTACTATGACTATAATAGAAAAAGATCAATTACTAAAATAGAAGAAGGTTCTGTTAAGAACTTTGGTCAATTCCTAGAATTACATGATAAGCTAGATTTCTTAAAAGAATCTGCAAAAAATATAAGACTTTCAGGTAATAAAGGTGATGCCCTTTCTAAAGTAAATAAAGAGATTGAAGATACTGGCATGTTAATTGCTGAGTCTAAAGGTAAATCTTTAGTAATTGAATTTAGATATGTAGCCGAATCAAACACATTCTTTGCTGGTAATATTGAAATACCAATTGATAGCAATGAGTCTTTAGCAGAAAGATTTTTTACTATTGGTTATATTAAATATGCTGATAAGTCTTTACTAGAAGCATTCCAAATTGCAGCAAAAAACTTTAAATCATTTAAAGTTTTAGATTTTGTAGTAGAATCTAAATCAAATCAAATTACCGTAGCTACTATGAGAGCTGAGGGTAATGCTTTTGTTTATAGAGTAAACGAAGAAACTAAAATTTCTAAATTTAAAAAGATGTTGGCAAGTGCTGCAATTCAATATGTTGCAGAAAATACAGGTGCTGACGTAACAGAACAATTCTCTGATTTACTAGAAGAGGCTAATAGAGTACTTGAAATGAAGAATGAAAAGATTTCTCTTTACAAAGAAATGTTAGCGTTCTTATATGACCAAAGAGGTAGATTAGCAGAAGCAGACAGAAACTTACCAGATATTAAAGCAGCTGATAACCTAATCGAAACTGAAATTTCTAAACTAAAAGAAGAGATTTCAATTTTAGAAGAAGAAACTCTATCTATTGAAGACGGTTATGTAAACGCAACTACTAAAGGTGAAGTTGAAGGTCTACCAGAAGGTGCAGCTCTAAAAGTTGATGCTGTTGAATTTAACCAAGCAGGTAAGAATGATATTCTAACTGTTTTTGTTGAAGACAAGCCATTCAGAGTAGAGAAGTACAAGATTAATATCTCAGAAGAAGATAACATATAAGCTCCTCGCTTTATATTAATTTATAGGAAAAGCTCATTTCGAAACAAATGGGCTTTTTTTCATATAACTAGTAATCAATTAGAAGAAAACTGTGCCTAGAAAAAAGAATTACTTAAATAACAGAGATTTATACGATCAGATCGTATTATCTAAGGAACAGGACAAACTAACACCTGATGCAGAAAAAATGCTAATACTAATCTCTGAAAGAGCAATTAGAAAATTAGTTTATCTGAATGAGGATGATAGGAATGACTGTTTACAATTTGCGATATTAGACCTATTAAAATACTGGAGAAACTTCAACCCTAAGTATACTAACGCATTTGCATATTTCACAGAGATAGCAAAACGTGGTTACGCTAAAGGTTGGAATAAAATCCACCCGACTAAATATAAAAATACATTGTCAATGGATCGTATTAACACTAAAGGTGGTGATGGAGAATCCGGTATGTTTAACATCTAATGTCGATAAAGAACTTAAAACCCAGCAGTAACTCTGGATTTGTACAAGGTTATTATACACCTGAAAATCCTGATAAATATATTGGTCCAACACCAATCATTTATCGTTCCTCTTGGGAAAGAAAGTTTTGTATTATGTGCGATACTAAAGATAACGTATTAAAATGGTCTTCAGAGCCGGTACAAATTAAATACCGCTCGACTATGGATAAAAGAGAACATACTTATTATCCAGACTTCTATATGAAAACTAAAGGTACAGAAGAAGAGGGACCTATCGAATGGCTGGTTGAAATTAAACCAGAAGCACAGATTAAAAAACCACTACCCCCTAAAACTAAATCTAAGAAGGCGCTTAATTCATATAAGTTTTTAGCAGAACAATACATTAAGAATAGAGACAAGTATGCTTATGCTAAATCCTGGTGTGAAAATAGAAACTGGAGGTTTATCGTCTTAACAGAAAAAACTCTTAAATAATGGGCCTGGTTAAAAAAGAAATAAGAGAGTTAAGTAAAAATGCTGGTGGTAAAACTAGAGCTAAAGGAGAAGCTGAAGCTTGGTTTGAGAACTCTAGGAAATCTATTAGAGAAACCATGGTTCAAAAAACAGCAACTAGGTTTAGACCTGGACAAATTTATGTATTTAGATATGATGACCCTAAGTATGCCGAATGGTGGGATAGAAATCCATGTGTATTAGCACTGGATTCCGCTGGCAATAATGACTGTGGCATTAATCTAAACATGTTACCACCCAATGTCAAAGAAGAATTGTTAGATGTAGTATACGAGAGATACTCCGGTTTTATTAAAGGACAATCAAGTAAACCAGCAAAATCCCAAAGACCTTTAAGTTTTAGTTGGGATGGTGCAAAACAATTCTTAAGTAGAGCTGGGTTCGATTTCGCGATTAGACAATATATCCCTAGTCGTAAATCACAACAAGCAGTTGTAGGTTACGAGAACTGGCCAAGAATGGCACTCTGTGATTTTACCCAATTAGATGGTAAGTCAATTGGAGCTATTAGAGCTATGTTCAGAAACCACTTAAATAAATGAGATATATAAAACAGAAATAATAATATATTATGGCAGGATTTACCGAAAAAAGAAACGGACCATTTAGTTCAAACAGCAGACCATTTAGCCTTTCAAACGCTTTGAAAACGCTAAGTTCTTTTGGCATGCGTTATGATGATATGGTATTAAGACAATCTCAAGCGATTGGCCCAATGGAAGACCAGTTTGGCTATAGAGAGATGAACCCGTTCGGCCTAGACAATGATGATATTTATGGTGCGTTTGCCGCACTATCAATGGGTGATATTAATATGAAGAAGAACGTACCGTTCTTTGATATTGATTACCCTGGTAAAAGAGATGAATTAAGAAGATTCTCATTAAATGATGAGATTGAAGATATTTTAGATATACTTTGTGATGAAGCAGTTGTATATGATGAAAAGAATTTCTTTGCACAGCCTTCAATTATGGGACTTGATGTCTCTGATCAGGTTAATAAAGACCTTAACAAATACTTTAGACAAATCTATCACTACTTTGGATTTAATGGTGAACAATCAGCATGGTACTTCTTTAGAAAATTCCTAGTTGATGGTTACTTATCTTTTGAAATAATTTATTCCCCAGACCAAAAGGAGATTATTGGTTTTAAAGAGATTGATCCAATTACCCTAATGCCAGGCTTTAATAAAGACGATGGTAAGAAAGTATGGGTACAATATAAAGATGATCCAGTAAAAGAAAGAGTGTTATATGATTCTCAAATTATTTACATTGCATACTCTTCACTTTCGACTGCATCTAGAGTTAGTTACGTTGAAAGATTAGTTAGATCATTTAACCTACTTAGAATTATGGAACACACCAGAGTAATCTGGGCAGTGACTAATGCTTCATTCAGAATGAAGTTTATTATTCCTGTTGGTGGTAAATCTAAAACTAGAGCAAAACAATCGTTAGCTCAGTTAATGAATAACTATAAAGAAGTTGTTGACTTTGATTTTGAATCAGGTTCATTAACTACAGACGGTAAGCCAATGTTACAATTTAATAAAGAGTATTGGTTACCTTCTAAAGATGGTGAGCAACCAGAAATCGAAACTCTTGGAGGTGAAGGACCAGATCTATCAGATACAGAGGCACTTAAGTACTTCTCTGATAAAATGAAAGAGGTCTCAAAAATTCCTTACAATAGATTCTTATACGAAGATGATGGTGGTGACTATGCCCTAGCAGGTGATGGGATGGTAAGAGACGAAATTAAGTTTGGTAAATTTATCAAACGTTTAAGATCAGTCTTCCAAGAGATATTAGTTAAGCCACTGTATATTCAAATGTGTCTTAAGTACCCTGAATTCCAAGACGATCCACAGTTTAAAACTCAAGTAGCTTTAAGATTTAATGAAGAGAATGTATTTGCTGAATTAAAAGAGCAGGAAATCATGCAGCTAAGATTAGACTTTATCTCAAGCATGAGAGATTCATTAATGACTACTAATCCAGAAACTATGGAAGAAGAATACTATTTCGATCAAGAATATCTGGTAACTAAATACCTAAAACTAACGGATGACGAGATTAGAGCTAACAAAGCCTATAAGGCAAAGGAGGCTAAAGACAACGCAGAGGAGCCTGAACAAGAGGACCCTAATGCACTATAACCTAGATTCTGTAGAAAAAGAGATATATAAATTATGAAAAACGATTTTAAAATTATCAGAACCTTTGAAGAGTTTGTATCTGAAGATGCCTTAAAGGCAGGAGAAGACTCTAAAATTTATGTCGAAGACTTAACTTTAGATGCTGGTCCAACTATTAAATCAGCAGAAATCTTAGGAGCTATTACTGCATCTAAAACAGAGAATGAATTTAAAGAGTACTTCTATAGCGAGTATGGTGTTGATTCTTTCGCTGAAGGAGAGATGGATATTTTAGCAGCCTATTATCTAGATAAAGAGGCTGAAGATGCTGAAGAGGAGAAAGCGAAGGAGAAGGAAGAAGATGCTGCTGGAGATGGAGAAGAAGATCCATTAGCGGGCGTTTAAAAGATATTAAGATAATTGCATAATACAACAAGATATATAATAAAAATAGATAAACCATAGATATGGCAAACAAAAACGACTTATTGATCGTAGAAATGTCTTCATCACAGTTAAAAGTAGCTGCTGGTGAGAACAAAGAGTACATTCTAGAAGGTATCTTTGGAGAAATTGACTCCAAAAATAAAAATAATCGCATCTACACTGAAGACGAGTATGTACCTCAAATTCAGCAATTACAAGATAAGATTAAATCTTCTAAACTATTAGGTGAGTTAGATCACCCACAACAGTTCGATGTATCTCTTAAGAATGTGTCTCACATAATTGAAGAACTTTACTACGACAAAGATAACAAACACGTAATGGGTAAGATCAGACTTCTAGATACTGACGCTGGTAGACAGGCTAAAGCGCTTGTAGATGCTGGTGTACCTTTACAAATCTCTTCTAGAGCAGCTGGTGCCGTTGAATCAAACGGTAAAGTTAAAATCAAACAATTATTTACTTATGACTTAGTTGCAGATCCTGGATTTGCTAATGCAGAGTTAAAGAGAGTAAATGAATCCTACGGTTTTGACGACAATTCAGGTCTATGGATCTATGAAATGAACGGCGAACAAGAAGTAGCACAAGAAATTACAGAAACCAATATAGAAACAAATAATAATAAAAACATGGCAGAATTTGTAAAGGCTGAAGATTTCCATAAGTATTCTGAGTACTTAGCTGGTGAAATCAAGTCACTAAAAGAGTCAATCGGAGCAAACAGTGAAGATGACACGTTAGAGAACGTAAAGTCTCATAACGATCACATCGTTGAAAGCGTCAATACTCTCTCAGAATATGTTGAGTATTTAGCTGGCAAATTAGATGAATCAATCCAATATACAGAACATGTAGCTGAAAAAGCTGATCAAGGCATTTCATATACAGAAAATATTGCAGAAAAATTAGATCAAGGTATTCAATACTCTGAGCATTTAGCTGAATCTATTAGTAAAGTGAAAGATTTTGCTGATCAAGTTGCTGAAAGTAACAACTCTAGTACAGAAACTGCAGAAAGCCTTTTATCTTATGTTGACTATTTAAAGGAAAACTTACAGTCTGTATCTGAATATGCAGAATATATTGCTACTTCAATCAACGAAAACTTAGTAACTGAAGAAGAAGTTGAAGAAACTGAAGAGGTTGAAGAAACTGAAGAAACTCCAGAAGTAACTGAAGAAGAAACTCCAGAAGTAACTGAAGAAGAAACTACTAACGAAGAGGAAGTAGAGGAAACAGAAGAGGTTGAAGAAACTGAAGCTACTGAAGAATCAGAAGAGACTACTAACGAAGAAGAAGTTGAAGAAACTGAAGAAGTTGAAGAAACTGAAGAAGTTGAAGAAACTGAAGAGGTTGAAGAAACTGAAGAGGTTGAAGAAACTGAAGAGGTTGAAGAAACTGAAGAAGTTGCTGAAACTGAAGAAGTTGCTGAAACTGAAGAAGTAGAAGAGACTGAAGCTACTGAAGAATCAGAAGAGACTACTAACGAAGAAGAAGTTGAAGAAACTGAAGAGGTTGAAGAAACTGAAGAAGTAGAAGAGACTGAAGAAGTTGCTGAAACTGAAGAGGTAGAAGAGACTGAAGAAGTTGCTGAAGAAGATGAAGCTGGTGAAGGTGCTGAAGAAGTTGCTGAAGAAGAAACTACTGAAGAATCTGAAGAGGTTGAAGAAGAAGTTGAAGCTACTGAAGAAGGAGCACATGAAGAAGATGAAGTAGAAGAAACTGAAGAGGTTGAAGAAACTGAAGAGGTTGAAGAAACTGAAGAGGTTGAAGAAACTGAAGAGGTTGAAGAAACTGAAGAGGTTGAAGAAACTGAAGAGGTTGAAGAATCTGCTTTAGATACTTACAAAAAAGAAATTTCATCTAAATTAGATGCATTAGTAGAAGCTGCTCAAGTAAAAGAAAATGAAAATCCTGCATTCTTAAATGTAGTATCAAGTTCTATACAAGAGTCTTACCATGCACTAAATGAAGATGCAAAAACTGAAGTTAGAAATAGAGTTACAAAAAGAGCATTTATGAATGAAGCACAAATCAGTGCAATCATTGAAAACGCAGATGCTGTTGTTGAAGCTAGAAATTCTGAACCATTCTTTATGGCTGCAATGCCTACAGAATATAAAGAGAAGTTTGAATCTCTAACTGAAGGAAAACAAAATCAAATCAAAGCTCAAGCGAACTACCATACTCTAAATACTGAGTATCAAGTTAGAAACTTCTGGGAAACTAGAGATCTAAGAGAGGTAAAAGTTGACCTAGAAAAGTTAGCGGCAGTTAACGAATCAGCAGTTGCTGATAAGAAAGAAGAGCCACTATATGATGTGTCTAGCTACGCTGAAAGTTTAAAGAAAAGATTTAAAAAGTAAAGATATATAATTAATCGACGATATAGAGTGACAGAAGCAGAACACTCAAGCAAGTCGAGTTCAGAAATGAACGCTTAAACAAAACCATTAAAAAAACAATTTAACAAAATGGCAAATTTAATTAATGAAGCTGAAGTTAGAAACACTTGGTCTCCGATTATCGAAGAAGCAACTGGTATAACTGAAAGCTCAAAGCTAGCTTGGATGTCAGAATACTGCCACAATCACAAGCTTTATGAAGATTCATCTGTAATGACACTAGGTAATGGTGGTGCAGGTGGTAACATCTTCGGTATGGGAGCAACTAAGTTCCCAACTGCAGGCGCTGCAGACGGTTCAGGTGACAAAGCTCCAACTTTATTACCTTTAGCGATGCAAGTTGCTGCACAAACAATCGGTTTAGACCTAGTACCTGTTGTACCTATGGCTGGACCAATGGGATTACTTTCTTACCTAGACTTCGTATACGAAGGTGGTAAAGTAGGAGGTTCTGAAACACCAACTTACATCAAAGCTAACGTCGGCCAAGCCGCTGCTGGTAATGATACTGATGCTGGTACTTCAAGAATCGATGGTAAACCAATTATCAAAATCAATGATGCATTAGACGCAAACGCTGGTGAAAATTCTATCGCTGATAGATATGCTGGTGCTGAACTAGTTGCTGCATTAGAAGATCACATTCCAGGATTCTCTGGTGCTGGTGTTGAAGGTGGCAAAGCTGCTTACGAACCAATGTCAAGAGGTTTCGGTGAACAAGCTAATGATAAAGTAATGGGCTTAAGCTTATTCTCTAAATCAGTTTCTGCAGAGACTTTCCAAGTAGCTGCTGCTGTAACTAGAGAGCAAGTTCAAGACCTTAAACAATTCGGTGTTGACGCTGTTGCTCAAGTAGAAGCAGTTTTAACTAATGAATTAACTCAGTCAATCAACGAACACATCTTAGGTAAAATGAGAGCCTTAGCTGCTGGAAATGACGGTGTAGGTAACTTATCATTTGGTGCATTAGCAGGTGGTGAAACTAAAGCTGACCAACATAGATCAATCTTAACTTCAATCCTTGCTTCTGCGAATTTAATCGCACAAAGAGGTAGAAGAGGTGCTGGTAACTTCGCAGTTGTCGGTGGTTTGGTTGCATCTGCATTACAATCAGTTGCTGGTTTCGTTGCATATCCAATGGCTAATACTGTTAACCAAGTTGCAGGTTCAATCTATCCTTTAGGTTCTGTTGCTGGTATTAACATTTACACTGACCCATCAATTGGTTTCGGTGATCTAAATGTATTAGTTGGTAGAAAAGGTGACGGTAACGGACCTGGACTAGTATTCATGCCTTACTTAATGGCTGAATCAGTACAAGCAATCGTTGAAGGAACTATGGCTCCTAAAGTAGCTGTAAAATCTAGATACGCATTGGTTGAAGCTGGATTCCACCCAGAAACTCAATATGAGTCTTTCGCTATTACTTTAGCTCAAGATGTTACATTACTATAATCTAGTAAAGTTCATATAACTATATTAAAGGCCCTCTTTTGAGGGCCTTTTTTTTGCTTTAAACTTTAGAAAAGTTCTATATATAATAGGTAAACCATATTCTAACAATGAGTATACCTAAGATTATTCATCAAATATGGATTGGACCAGATCCTATTCCAAAAAAATATCAATATTTTATCCAGATGATGAAGGACATGCATCCGGATTGGCAGCATATCCTGTGGGATAATGATATGGTATTTAATGGTATATTTGCTGAAGATGAGTACTTAAAAGGAGTAAAGACTAAGATTGGTAGTGAATATTTAATGCAACCTGCTTTTGTTGCAGATAGAGTCAGGCTATTAATCTTAGATAAAATGGGAGGTATTTATGTTGATACGGATGCTAAACCTATTAGGTCTTTTAATGAAGTCATATCTAAATTATCAAAAGATTGTAAAATATTTGCCGGGTTAAAAAATGATACAGAATATGGTCTTATGGCAGATGTTACAGTGTTAGGGGCCACTCCTAATAACCATCATTTAAAACATATTATTAGTAGGTGGCATGATGGTATGTATAACCACCCCCTAAGTGGTCTGCATATATCGCGAGAACTGCTCAGAATAATAGATTGGGATATAACTTTATTTAAGAAAGAATATTTCTATAATGAATTTATTACTTCAGAAACTATAATCCTACATGAAACTGATGATAGAGCACTCTCATGGCAGTCCATGAGGCCAGAATGGGTCGATGATGAAGAAACAGATACAGAAGAAGATATATAGTTAAAGACTTATTTTAAAATAAAAATATAAGATGGCAAAACTTAGACCAATAAAACCTCTTTTAACACAAGAGGCTTTCGAAGCCGAAACGGGAAGTATTTCCAATCCGGAGCAAAATATAGCTCCAGTAGCGAAGGCAAATATGAATACAGTTTTAGCTAATCAAACCTCTATTAAGACAGGCGAAGAAGTTAGAGCTGATATTATTAAAGATGTTGATGCTATATTAACTAATCTAGATACTTTATCTAAAAGAATTAGCGAAAGCGTAGATAACGATTTTTTTTTTCAAGAAAATAGACCAATAAACGAAAGCCTAGCAAATATCATAGGTTTTGTTAAGAAGCAGGCTAATTTTGTAAAAGGCATGGCATTGCTAAAAGGTGACTATAAGAAATTGTCAATGGAAGCTAATGCAGATATTATTTCAGCAAAACAATATGATGCAATAAAAAAGATCGAAGCTAAGATCGATCAAATGAAGCGTGCTAGAGATGAGGCCAAGGGTCCTAAGAAGGACGCAATCCAACAAAAAGCAATCGCTACAATTAAAGCTCTTAAAGAAAAGAAGGCAGATGTTAGTGAGAAGTTTGAACAGGCAAAAGAACAAGCAGTACAGGCTTTAGAAGAAGCCGGTGAGAAAATGTCTAAGTATGAGGAAAACATGCCAGGAGGCACTGAGGGAGATCTATACAAAAGCACTAAAAGAAAGATCACTAACGAAGTAAAATTAGAAGGTCTTAAAGAAAAGGGTAGAATTGCAAAAGAAAAGGGTAAATCCGATGCTGCAAAAGAGGCTGCTGACGAGCTTAAAAAAATAGGCGCTAAATCTAAAGAAACAGATGCTGCTATTAAAGAACTTTCAAAAGATGTCGATCCTAAGCTAGAAGAGCAAATCAGCAAAATTCAAAACGAACTCGATAGAGAAAAGGATGAAGATCTTGAACCATTAAAGAAACAAATTGCAGATAAGAAAAAAGAATTAGTAGACGAAACAGATCCATCAAAGAAAAAGTCAGCTGAGGCAGATCTAGCTGCACTTAAACAACAAGAAGCTAAAACAGAAGAAGGTATCTACTACTTAGAAGATTACCTAGAAGAGTTAAAGGCCGAAAGAGCTGCATTAAAGGGTGAGGACTACGATAAGAAAGATTCTAAAGTAGGTAGTACTAAAGATGATACGGAAGATACTGGTAACGCTTTAATGAAAGATGACGGAAAAGAAGATGTTGAAAAAGAAGAAGCTCCTAAGTCTGATGAAATTGAAAATGCTGAAAAAGCATTAGCTGCTGCAGAAAAAACATTAACAAGCGACCAAAAGAAATTAAAAAAGATACCTAAAGAGATTAAAAAAGTTGATACTGGTATTGCAAAAGCAAAAGAAACTTTATCAAAAGCAGATCCGGAAGTCGAAGAGGCCGAATCTTCTCCACAGGATGCTGCAATTCAAGTCGCAAAGGACGAGATTGAAGATCTAACGCAAAAAAAGAAAGAGCTTAAAGATAAAGAAAAAGAATTAAAAGACGAAGTGATTCCTAAAGATGAAACATCAGTAAAAGATGCAGAAATAGATTTAGAAAGAGCTAAGAAGAAAGAGGAAATAGATGGAATTAAGAAAAAACAAAAAGCTAAATACGAATCCAAAGAATTAACTTGGGAATCTTTAAAAGAAGACCTAGGGTTAAATCAGAAAGAAGAGAAATTACATGAGTCCTTCTCGGTTGCTGATAAAATAAGATTAATTTTAAAGAGATAGATTAGACTTAGCGTTCTTTTTAGCAAGTAATAGAAACTCCTCTCGTTGTTCGAGCAGGAGTTTTTTACATTTTTTACGAAAGTCAATTGAGGATTTAAGTATACGACTATCCACCATCGGCGCTTCTAATACATCATAATATTCAGGGTGTATGAAATTCTTTAAATCGAAATTCATAAACTTAGCCCTAATAGGTTTAAGCGAGATGGCACAATACCAATCAATAGTATTATATGAAAGCTCTAGTCCTTTTTCATCCATAGCTCTATCATTTACTATATCCCAATAGATCTTGGTATTAGTTCTAGAGTTTGGTCTTTGTATTTTCAAGACACATGCCATAAACTGGTCATCATCCGACCATTTAGCAAGATTCCTATGTGTTATTAGAAACTTTCTTAAGAATCTCGGTAAGTACTTTAGAACAATACCATATCGGTTCGCTGGCCAAGGGCCTCCTGTCTTCTCAATTCGTATACTCATATAGTATATTTATCTATGAAACATTTTAGCCATCTGGTACTATAATAACTAAACAAAGTTGTATGCAATCAATAAACCAACTCTTTACCGAAAAGTATCGGCCAAAAAATTTACAAGAACTTATACTGCCTGATGCAGTTATGAATAAGTTTAAAGATGGACTAGTCCAGAATATGCTGTTTGCGGGCTCACCTGGGACAGGTAAGACCTCTACTGCAAAAGCCATTGTAAATCAATTTGAACTGCCTTATTTGTACATCAACGCGTCCACAGACACATCTGTAGATGTAATTAGAACTAGAATTACAGATTTCTGTTCTACAGTCTCAATTATGGATGAGCCTGGAATGTTTAAAGTAGTTATCCTCGATGAGGTTGACGGTGTATCGGATCAGTTTTTTAAAGCACTTCGTGCTACAATGGAGCAATTTGCATCCAATTCAAGATTTATCGCAACATGTAATTATATTAACAAGTTGCCAGACCCAATACTCTCAAGATTTGAAGTCATTAACTTTGACTTTGATAAAGAAGAGGAAACTGAGTTGACAAAGAAGTATATTCGTAGAGTATATGATATTTGCAAACAGGAAGAAATGACAATTGAAAAAGAGGCTCTAGTAGAATTTGTTAGGCGTAACTTCCCAGATCTTAGATCGACGCTTAACAAGCTACAGGGGTTTAAAACTCAAGGTACAAACAATATTACAGTTGGAGATGTAAAGAGATTTAACTCAGTCTATAAAGACGTATTTGAATTAATCTTTAACGAAACAGATCCAGCTAAAAACTATCAGCTTTTAGTTAGTAATTATGCTAATAGAGTAGATGATATTTTACAGACGCTAGGCGAAGAATTTGTAGAATATATACAACAAGAACAATTGCAATCGGTCAAGCATATCCCACAGATCATTATTTCTGTAGCTAAACACCAACAGCAGAGAGTTCATGTAATAGATCCTGTAATCACAATGTTAAGTTGCGTTTATGAGATACAAGGAATAATTAAAGGCTAAAAAAGTGTTAAATAATTTTTCTATGTCAAATATTTTTCGTATATTAGTACTAGAAAAGCATAACAAACATAAGATATGAAAGTGGGAAAACATACACTATTAATCGACGGTAACTACTTTGTCTTCAGTAGACTATTCGTATTACCAAAACCAAAACAAGGTAAACTACTTGCCGATGATAAGCAACGTGCGCAGTTTATGCGTAAGCTGTCTATTGACTTTGCATCAGAAATGCGTAAACTTAAAATGTTCGTGGATGATGTAGTCTTGGCAGTAGATTCTAAATCATGGCGTAAGGACCTATTTCCTGCATCAGATTACAAAGGTACAAGAAAACAAAATCAAACTGTAGATTGGCCATCGGTCTATGCAGTCTATGAAGAGTTTCAAAAGATTGTAGCTAGTAAAGGTGTAACTGTACATCAGATTCAAGGAGCAGAAGCAGATGATGTTATCTTCGGATGGTCTGTTGCTCTAAATGCCAGAGGCAAATCATGTATTGTATGGACTGGTGATAGAGACTTAATCCAGTTAGTAAACTACTCCACAACTAATGACGCACATACTGTCTGGTATTACAATACTAAGAAAACACTATATGCATATAAAGGTTTCCAAAAAGATATGGGAACTTCAGCTACAGCAGAAATATCAAATGATGATATGTTATTTAATATGGGCGGTGGCGCAATGTTGCGTGATGCTTACCAGAACGATATTATGGATTGGGTCAGTGCTAACAAGGTTAAAATAGAAGAGATTGACTGTGATGAATTTATCTTTAAGAAAATACTTGTCGGTGACAAATCAGATAATATTCAATCAGTTGTAACATGGCAGAAAGAAATGAAGAATGGTAAACTTAGAAACTATTCTATTACTGATAAGACTGCAGCTGTTATTTGGAAGCAATTCATTAAAGAGTATAATGATTTTACAGTAGACTTCTTATTCTCTACTGAAGCAAAAGACGTTCTATCCGATATTATTTATAGAGTAATTGGTCATAGTTCTATTAATCTTATTAAGACAACACTTACCACAAATATTGCTCTGATGTTATTGCATAATAAGACTATTCCAGATCCAATCCTTAAAGCTATTTATGCTGCTATTGAAAAAGACTGGGAAGGTGCAATTGAGTCTAAAGAGTCTATCATGGAGATGGATAAAATACTTGAAGGTACTGATTGGTTAGAAGGAGCTAAGAAGGCTAATTTTGCACCAGACCCATTTGCGGGTATGGATGTTCCAGAAGAACCTAAGTCTCCAATGAAGTTAGTAGGTAAAAAGACTAAGAAACCTGTAAAGAAAGATCCAACTAAAAAACTATTTTAATGACGCTGACAGATTATATTCAAATAGAAGAAATATTGGCTGAAGCGAATGCCCATGGTTTAAAACCTGAAGTTATTAGATTAGCAGGTGAAATAGAAGATACGGGTATTCTAAAAGTAGATGCATATCAACAAGCATTTAGCGAATTAATTGGGTAAACTTTCCCACTTATTAACATATAATAAACATGCTAGACGAAACAAAGCTGTTTGACTTTGTGAAAATAATGTTCACAAAGCCAGCGTTATACAAGAAAATAAAACAACATAATAAAAAGCGACATCATTTCATGATTAATCGTTTTATGTCTATTAAATACCCTAGTAACGCACAACTGTTTAATGTAAATGGTATTAGTGGCGCAAACGTAGTAGATAGTTGGTCAATGTTAGCTTCCAGGTTTAAATCAGTTCCAGGTTGGTTCTATACAAAAACCAAAAAAGCTAAGAAGAATATGGCTGATAAATATAATCCCAGTGAAAGAGCTTTACAAATCTATATGGATAAAAACAATATAGGTAATAGAGAAATTACTGAATTAAAGCAATTTGTCAAAGAGGCATTTTATGCTGATTTGAAAAAAATAGAAGAACAAATAGATGTCTACACAAAATGATTGGTTTACTGAGGTTATCGACATCACACTTTACAAGTACAATTCAATTGACTTAAAACTGTGGGGAATAATTAATAGAGATGTAAAGGCTAGAACTGCTGGTGAAGATAGTATGGTGGTTACCAAGGATCGTATGTTAGAATATTTAAACTACGGCTTTAAACCAGATCTTAATAGATTCCATACAGTTAGTGAAATTAATATCCATAAAGAGGCTACATCTGTGTATTTTATTTGGCAAATACTACAGACAATGAATAATCTAAAGTATATTAAAGTTAATCTAAATAAGAATTCAAGCTATAATAGAATTGTCAAAGTAGATCAAGTTAAAACTATTAAGTATGATATTAAAGTACTTAGAGGAAGTATTCGTATGTTTGATTTATTTAACGAACATGAATTAAAATTATCTAATGTAGTCTTACAAAAGGCGGGTTTATTACAACAAAAACAAAAGTTTGGTGTTTTTAAATTAGCTGATTTTTTAAGAACATTAGACCTATATCAAGACAATAATAATACAGCTGATGTATTAGGAGTAACCAATGCTTTTATTCAAACACTGGAGGGTTATGAGAATGATAATCCAGAAATCCTTTTAATCACCGATTGGGAGTCAGATATATAATAAAAATAGTAGAGCTTTGACTCTTTTAATATGGCAGTAATAAATTTTACAGCGGACACAATTGGAGATTACTTCTTCGCTAAACTACAAGAACCTTATTCTAACGTAAAGAAGGTTACGTCTTGGAATATTCTAGTAGGTGTTAATTCTCCAAATTCAATAGGAACATTAGACCTAGTACAGGGTTCAACTCAAATTGTAGGTACTGGTGTTAATTTTAATCTATCAGAGGGTAATAACTTTATTGTAGGTTCTCAAGTATTTACAGTAGATACAATAAACGGTAATATAATTACTACGGTAGAGCCTGCTGGTTTTTCTGCAACAGGAGCAACATGGTATGAATATCCAGATGGCGACAACTATTTTACTTACGATTTTAAATGGTCTCAAGATACAGTAAATTCTGATGGCGGTCAAATGTCAGAATTAAGACCACTTAATAGTGGTATTGGACCTAGAGATTTAATGGGTATTACATTTGACCCTACAAAACCACTTTGGATTGATGTAAGATTAGAAGCATATAGATTATCTAGTCTACATAGTTTAAGTCTTCTATCAGTTACGTTTGAATTAGAAACCGAACAGGGAACTATTCAATCATGCCCACAAATATGTAACGACTGTACAGATCCATACGTTGCTGGATGTACAAATATCGTGGTAGATTGTTCAGACCCAGTTTACGACCCATATAGCCTAAGTAAACCAACCGCAATTTATGAAGAGATTAGTGAGTTATCTGCTAATATGTGGGGCCACCCGGTAAAATACTTTAGAGTAGAACCGGATCAAAGATCAAGAGATGTTATCTTAATGGAATACTCACTCTATAACGTACAGGAACATGGTGATTTAAAAGTACTCGTACCGGATAACGAGCTACCAACTAGAGAATTTCAATATGATATTTTTGGTATGGGCTTTGAAGATTTCGAAATCCATGTTACAAAAGGTCAAATGGAATCAGCATTTGGAGAAGGTATACATCCAAGACCAAGAGACTATATGTATATTCCTAGAATGAATAGAATGTATGAAGTTTCTTCTGTAAGTTTTGCTGATGAGTTTAATCAGAATATGACTTATTGGAGAGTCATGTTGAAAAAATATGAAGAGAGAACTTCTAGTATTGTTGGAGACGATGCAACAGGTCAGGCAATTGGACAAGAAATGGATCAGTTATTTACTGGTGTTGAAGAAGTATTTGGTGAGGAGATTAAAGACGAATACAGACAGTCTACTAAACCAGAACAATATCAAACTGTTTACTCTGAAGTAGGAGATGGTATTAGAGAAAGAATCCATAACGGACTTACAATATCTGATAAAGAGATTAGAAATAAATGGACTATTGTTAGTAAAAATCATTACGATTTAGAATCAGTAAAAGATTTAGGTATTGAGTGCCTAGTGTATAATAAACACTCACAATTACAGGTTACTGATAATTTGGCGTTCTCAGCATGGTTTAAACCTAATTTATCCAATGGAAATGCAGAACAAGTTTTATTTGATGGATTCCAAGATCAAAAGGGATTAAAATTAACAGTGAATAATTCAACAGTTAAAGCATATATTAACGGACTTACATTCTCTTATCCATTTACAGATAATTTAGTAAATGATAATTGGTATGGAATAGTATACAATATAAATAATTCATTTAATAGTACTGGAGCCTATGTTTACAAGCTAAACAATAAGAGTAATACATTGACACAAATGTCAGTATCTGATACTTTAACTGAAGTTATGAATCAGACTATAGATCTTAGTTCACCTATTGGTTGGGTTTCTCCAAAGAAATGGTCTCTTATGCCGGGTAAGTTAAAGATGACCAATATCAGACTATATACAAAGATTATAGGAAAAGATCAACATAAGAATATTTTACAACAATACATTGTTAGAGATAATAGATTAACTCACATTATTGATAACGCAATTCCTTCTATTCAATTAAGAAAGTACAACCAAAGTAGGTAAATTGTAACAATTTGTTACAAGGATTTGCTAGATATATATTATATAATATCATATTATGAGTGAAAAGAAAAGAACGATAGCTGAACAGGCAGACGACATTAGGAAAGAATTAGATGACTTAATTGGAGACTCTCCTCTTGATGTTGAAAACGATCCTAAAGATCTACCTATTCAAGCAAAGCCTACTGCCATGGCACCTCTGGTTAATTACACAGAGCTAAAAGCCGGCGCAACTAAAAAGGCACAAAAGACTATTACGTCTTTAATGAAATTTTATCTCGACGCAGATATTATTGAAAAAGACGAATATATTGCTGCTAAAAAACAGATGGATGAGATGACAATGTCGTCATTAATCTATCAATTACAGGCAGGTGAAAAAGCCCTAACTACTCTATTAGAAACTATTGACTCTGGTGAATTAGCGCCTAGAATGTTTGAGGTGTTAGCAACTCTACAGAAATCAATGTTAGATATTATTAAATCTCAGACCATGTATCTTATGGCCGCAGAGGAGGGTACTAAAAGAATTGCTAGAGATATTGAAATATATCAACAACGAGCAAATCAATCAGAAATCGAAGGCGCGGGCGGAGACGTCGGTAATAAAAATATCCAAAGAGGTACAAAAGACTTAATGGCTGCAATTCAAGCAGGTATTCATGGTGCTAATGAAGAGGATATTGAAGACGTAGAACCAACAGAAGAATAAAATGTCAGACGGAATAGGAGATAATAAATGGATTCCCAAAGAGGAAGGGCCACAGGCAGCCTCGGAGAGAATTGTCTGGTCGACCAGGCAGATCGATGATCTGTTAGTGGCTATGGACCAGGGTTATCGTCCTAAGATTAAGTTACCATTCTACGAGGGTAGACAGTTTCTAAAGAAGGGTAATATCGTATTTGAATATACCGATGAAGAAATTAGTGAGTTAGCTAGATGTGCCAAGGACATTGTCTACTTTGCAGAGAAGTATGCAGTAGTAATGACAGATGAGGGTATTCAACAGGTAAAACTGAGAGATTATCAGAAGGAAATGTTAAGAAATTTCCAGAATGATAGATTTAATATTGTGCTTGCTGCTCGACAAATGGGTAAAACAGTAACTGCATCTATTTTTAATGCATGGTATGTTACTTTTAATATGGATAAGAATACTCTGCTACTTGCAAATAAATCTGATTCAACAAAAGAAATTATTGATAAAGCCAAGACAGTAATTGAGAACTTACCGTTCTTTATGAAACCTGGTATTATTAAATATGATGTCATGAATGTGCGATGTGATAATGGTTGTCGACTAATAGGACAATCAACCACAGCAAAATCTG
>Ga0213861_10000411_pt1 | contig 37390 bp, 37 predicted proteins | sample PICome_4_FD_160110 | JGI IMG/M metagenome (GOLD analysis project Ga0213861, IMG submission 160110) | Coastal seawater microbial communities near Pivers Island, North Carolina, United States - PICO131 | ecosystem: Environmental > Aquatic > Marine > Coastal | place: USA: North Carolina... | reverse complement strand
CTTCATTAATTGAGTCGAGAGCGGTTAATACTTCTTTGGTTATCTCTCGCTTAGAGACTATTTTGAAGCCGCTATCTAAAAACAATTGATTTGTTAATTTCATAGTCTTATCATCACGAAAATCAGTCCAACAGAAGTTTCCTCCAGGCTTTAGTATCCGGAACGCCTCATTTATGAATTTTGACATATTTCCGTAACAATGTGAAGATTCGACGTTGTAAACAATATCAAAACTAGAATCTGGAAATGGTAAATCTTCTGCGTTACCTTCAATGAAATTCAGATTTTCTTGTTTGTCATACCATTTTTTAGATAGTGAAACTGCTTCTCCGGAAAAATCTACTCCGGTTAACGATGAGGGGTTCATTGTTCGGGCTACCCAACTAGCACCACCGCCTCTCCCTGACCCGACTTCAAGAACTTCTTTATTATGAAATTCAATATTTCTAATGTTCATCTCATATAATTGTATAAAAAGGCGATATGGTTCATCATAAAATTCTAAAGAAGGAGGGGTAGAATCGATATATCCATAATTCATAAATCTGAAATCTTTCTTATCATGAGACTTTGATAATTTCTGATACCACCATTTCCATAATTTATTTTGTATAGATGAAGGGGATAATTTCAACAGAGTTGCAAAAATTTTGGCGGGTATCCCCATTTTCATTTTTACACCTAAATTTTCCATTTAACGGAGCAGCCAATACTTTCAGTTCTATCTTGTACAATAGGTTTGCCAGCGAGAAGTAGGTTGATTGCATCGGAAAGTTCGGACGTAGTTGCATGTGAAGGATCTCTGGGTGAATCGTCAAGACGGCCTCTGTAAACTACAATTCCTGATGAATCAATAAGATAAAACTCAGGAGTGCGCTCAGCACCATAAATTGTAGCAATTGATTGATCAGCATCATGTAAGTAAGCGTAAGACATTCCTTTAGATGCTCTTTTCACCATATTTGTCCAAGAATCTGATTCATATTTGATTGGATCGTTAGAATTAATTCCTATGAAGCCTATATCACTATTTCTAGCCTTTTCAGCCATCTTTTCTATCCTAGATTCTGACCCCACGACATAAGGACAGTGGTTGCAAGTGAATAAGATAATTGCTCCATTGGCGCCCATTGCCTCTGATAAAGATATATTTTCCATACCTAACTTCTGATTAGCGTTGGGTAATTCAAATGAAGGCGCTTTTTGCTTTGGTTCAATTCCACTGGAAGCAGACATATCCGTTGCTAAGGCAATTCAGTGTTCAATCCTTTGGATGTGGCCTTACCTTGAGGATTTTTTGGCGGTCAGAAGATTCCTGTAATCTTCTTCTTGCTAATCTGTGTTCAGGATCAATGTCAAGCACTTTTCTCCATGCAGTAACTGCAGCAGTAGCGTCTTCACCTTCATGCAAAATTGCAGCAATTCTCAAACGTGCGTCTATGTGTTTGGTATCATGCTTTGCCGCCGCCTCAAAGTCAGATTTGGCTTCTTCAACTCTTCCAAAGTCAAGATAAAGTAAACCCCGTTGATACCATGCATCTGAATGTTTGGGGTCATATCTTATCGCATCATTTAGTGGCTTCTCTGCTTGCTCTGCTTTATCCATAGCTATCATACAAGTACCTAAATGAACTAATGCCATAATATGTTCTGGTTGGTTCGAGAGGAGTTTTCTTAGTTCAATTTCAGCTGCTTCCCAATCTCCAAGATTCATGAGAATCTCGGAACGTCTTTGTCTAGCTAAATTCAATTCGGGAGCGTGTTCTACAAGATAATCTGCATCATCAAGAGCTGTCGCTAAATCATTCGATAATAGTGCTGCTGAGCACCTATTTAATCTTGCACGGATATGATTTTCTTGAATTAAAAGAACTTTAGAGAAAAAGGTTTGAGCTTCAATAAATCTTCCTTGTCGGGCGGCAATTATTCCTCTTATGAAAGGTATCGAAGAATGACTTTGAAGATTTGTCGATGCCTCTGAAACTAGAGCATTTGCTTGGTCTAATTTACCAGTTTCTAAACATAAATGAGCCTCTTCCAGAGATATTGAAGGATGATCAGGTATCAACCTTCTAGCCCTTACTAAAGCAACCTCTGCCTCCTTCAAAGACCCTTGATATCTCAAAGCTCGAGAACGCCCTAACCATGCAAGACCTGATTCTCTATCTTTTTCTATCGCTGAATCAAAAGAAATGGTTGCATCTAATAGAATAATATGATCATGATCTCCAGTTTTATCTCTATACTCGTCCGCGGCTAATAGGTGTAGCCTTCCTTCCATAACATGCAACGAAGCGCTCTCCCAAGCCTCTGCTGGAGCTTCATGAAGCACTTTGGTTGCCCAGTCAATTGCTCCTGCACGGAATAAAACTAAACTCAATCGTCCCCGTGCTTCCGCATCGGATGGAGTTTTTTCTAACCATTCTTCTAATACTGCTCTAGCAGAGTCTAATTTTCCATCATTCTCAAGTATTTCACTTTCTAGTAAAACTGTATATTCTCCCAAGGCAGACGCTCGACGAACTGCTTGAAGGGCTTCCTTTGTTCTGTCATCGCCTGCAGCAAGTAACTTTGCTTTCAATAACCATGCTTCAGAACTTGTTGGATCTAGGTATAGAGCTTTTTCAATTGATTCAAGTGCCGTGCCTATTTCTCCTAAAAGAAATAATTTTGCTGATTTAGCGAGCCAACCCTCAGATGTCGAAGGCTCTTTCAGATGGGGATTTATGGCACTTTGTACATCACTTGCACGCCCTGAAATATTATTCAGACCCATTTGATCTGTGGATATTTCAAAATCCTCTCCTAAAGCTTCCAATCTTCTTACATTACGATTCAATCTTACATCCTCACTTCCGGACAATAAGATTGCTTGTTCTTTCAATACTTCAATGTCATCTGGATCTATAGCTAAAAGTCGCTCTAAAGTTCGATCTAATGTATCCAAATCTCCTTCATCTCTCTGAATTGATGCTAATGAATAGAGTACAGAAGATCCTTCGGGGGAAAGCACATGCGCCCTACGATAGAAATCTGCCGCTCTAGAAAACTTGCCTGCTTCATGAAATAATTCACCAAGACATCTCTGTTCTTCTCCGTTCATTTCTAAATCTTCTGATTTCATCTCTGCTTCTGTAAGGATTGCATCTAATCGGAGTACAAGTGGAATAATGCCTGGAAGAATATTTTCTCGACCTTTGTCTTCGGAGTCACTTTGATAATTAGAAAGAATTGAACGTCCCGCATGAGTAGCAATAGCGCATGATTCGCTAGAACTGATAGTTACGTCTTGTTCGAATAATAAAGACTCGGCAGATTCTAATGATCTGTGGACCGCAAGTAACTCGTGAACTTCAGGAGTTTCCCCCAGTATTGTATCAACACCTCTAGAAAGTAAATCTAGGCGATTAGATGTATTGGTCAAATTGCCTTGTAAATTACCTAGACGAATTTGCATTTGTTCTCTTTGTCTAAGTACTGATTGATGCCTTAGCCATAAGGTCGCCAGTGCGATACCAAATAGTCCGTACAACGCAAGAATTGTTAGCGTCGACTGTTCCATCCGTATGTAGCGGGAATGAGAGACTTTTGATGGCTTCTACTGTTAACGTGGCTTGCGCTACGATTTGCTATGAGTTAAAAAAATGCCAAAAGTAATCTAAAATCTTCAATTTCTTCAAAGATTAGAGGCAGAATAAGCCTGTACGCCTGATTTTCTAGTTACCTTTCCAACAGATGTGCCCATTACGTTTTCAATTCCAGCACCTGATGCTAAATCGAAAATTCTATCATTAACTTTTCCTGAGAATACTAAACCTATTGCACCCTCAGATTCGGATAATTCCTCTTCAAGTTTTGCTGCGCCAATTGGTTCACTTCCTGAACCATCAGCGTTAACAATTATTGCTTGATTACGCTTTAATCCGTCTAACATCCCTGCCCATTCTTTCACTTCGTCAGGAGCCTCTAATGATTCTGCGCCTCTTCCAACAGCAGCATCATCTTCTTTAGCTAATTCTGCTTGAAGACGGGATACTATTTTGTTAGCCGCTTCTTTCTGACTCAAACATTTCGTGATTACTTTACCTTCAAGATGTTCAACTTCTCTACTCTGAGGAGCAAGAGCCACATGAGTCAAAGATTTTCCTAATTTGCCACTGAGTTCCATTAGTAAAAGACGGCCTCCTCGATCACCGTCTACGAATGCTATTACTGTGGTTTTTGACTTCGCTAGAGTTACTAACTCATCTTGAATCCCTGAACCCATTGTTGCAATTGCATTTTTGATTCCAAACTTCAGTAAGTTTCTAACATCATTTCTTCCTTCTACAATAATTATTGCATCACTATCTGCAACATTTGGTCCAGCAGTCATACCAGAAATATCTTTTTCAGTATCTAATGTCAAGACTGCTCTAACCTCATCTAAGATGTTCTTAGAATCGTCTTGGCCAGAATTGACCATGTTCAAAAGTAAAGTTTTAGCGCGATCGATTACATTGTCTCTCTTAGCAGATCGGATATTTTCAATTCCTTTTACCTTGATTACTGCTTTACAAGGCCCTATTCGATCAATTGTTTCCAGAGCGGCACCGATAACTGCGGTGCTCACTTGATCAATTGAAGACGATAGAGATATTTCTCCTTGTACCTTTCCTTTATTCTGGTTTAACGTTACGTCGACATGGCCTATACGACCTGTGCGTTGTAGTTTTCTTAGTTGTAACTGGTCTCCAAGAAGACCCTCGGTTTGGCCAAAAATGGCTCCTACGACGTCTTTTCTGGCGACTGTACCGTCACAACGTATTGTTGCGTGTATGATATATTTTCCTTCTGTTGCTGACATATTAATTCCTTTCCGGTTTTCGGCCCAACTAGGGGGCTTCACTCCCTTTTGCCTTGTTGGCGTTTGGGTTGGATGGGCGCGAAACGCCCGCGAGTGTGGCTGATTACCAAGCTTAACGGGCAGTTAGGCCCTTCATGAAGCCTCCTATTGATTCAAATCTACTTTAGAGGTTTTATTACCTCGAATATGACTCGTACGTAAACAAGGATAGAGATTAAGTCATAGGGCCATCAACGAAGCACATGGTTGAGCCTTCCTCCGATAGGCGAGCAGTGTTTAGGGGGGTTGTTAGTTTAGCCCTTCATGACGGAAACTTGAGTTTTGGAGAGAAGAGATTGATTACAAAATTGGCTATGGCTTTGAGATTGGATGATGATGAGCCAAAAATGATCTATGATGCAATTTTGGAAGAGAGAATTTTGGAAGAAGGGCATCCTTTGACGATTAGTGAACAGATTTCGGCATATGAACAAGTTCTCGAAACTTTTCTGATTAATACTAATAAAACGGATGATGAACTTAGAATGATTGCCTATTTGAGGCGTGTTTTTGAGATTAGTGATTCCGAACATAGGGCAATCTTGAGTAGTCTAGACAGGCAACTTGAAGATATTGTGCACCGTAATGTTAAACAAAACATCAGATTTGAATTAAAAGAAGTCAATAAAAGGTTGTCCGAGATTCTTGAAAGTGTAAGAATTCAAAGATGAGGAGTTTTTTAGATGACATCTAGAAGTCTTGATGATTTTTTGGACGAACAAAATTCACGAATACACTTGTCTGATAGAAAATTATCTAATCTAGTAAGAGATGCTTATCCGATTGGAGTTCCTGCTTTAATCATGAAATCTAGCACAGATAGAATGACCGATTCTTCTGGGTATTCATTCATATTAGGGACTCCTGACGAACTATTGAGAAATCTTGCATCTTGGTTAGTAACGAATGCAGGGAATACACATAGAGTATTATTGAAATTAATCGGGAGGTTATGGAAAAGACACGGGAGAGAAGATATCGCTTTAGCAGCTATATTACTGTCTAATCTCGATCATAAAGGGATGGGGACAAATCCTTGGTTGATACTACAGCAATCAATCAATTCTATGGAGTCGATAGATTCTTTGCTATTGAATATTGAAGAACTATTTCGGGCGAAACGTCAACCGCCTAATGATGAATTAATATTTAATTGGATAAACGGGCGAAAAATAGAACAACATATGTCTTTGATTGTCGTTTATTCTGGATTACTGCACGGACACACATTTTCTTCCGAACTAATTGGGAAGATAATGCAAATAAATATACCAGTAGGAGATTCTATTTTAACTCGAATAAAGAGTAAAATCTCTTCTTTGGAAGCGTAGTACTGATTGCTGATGGTTGCCTCGGGGTGCCATGGTGGAGCGTCTATTACCTTCTGATGACCCCATTGCTGAAGATGTTCTCGAATGGACCATCAAACGAGATTCTAAAGACATTAAACAACTAATGAGATGGATGGAGACAACTGAAATAAGGAGAGATAGGCAGGTTCTACTAAATCGAGCTATGGATTTAATGGATGAAATTCAATACGCACTCAATCGATTAAGTGAATTAAGGTGAAAATATGCGATCTTTACTTCTAGCAGGAGGTAGATCATCACGTATGGGACAAGACAAGGCTCTAATCGAAATAGATGGTTTACCAATGATTACAAGGGTCGTTAATGCATTAGTTGAAGCTGGCAAAGAACCTATCAGAATAGCGGTTGCAAGTCCTGAAAAAATGGAGGCTTACGCTGCAGTCATTGATTCTAGCCATAATATTGAGTGGGTACTCGATTCAGTACAGTATGCGGGACCAGTTGATTCAATTATAGAAAATTTAAATGACCCCTTTGCAAAAAAAGAAGAGCATGTACAATTAGCTACAATAGATGTCCCTTGGATAAATGCAGATGTATTTACTAGCTTAGAAAATTCTATCTCAAAGGATGATGCTGCTATTGTTCCGACGGATGGGGAACTTTTACACCCTTTGCTTTCTTTAGTTAGGCCAGGTCTTTTGATTAATTCGTTGGGGAATTGGGAAGGTGAACCGCTTCATGAGATGTTTCTAAAAATACCACACTCATTATTAATCGTTGAACCGAATCTGATTAAGAATATTAACTCAAAAAAAGATATAGAATAACCAAATGCAGGGTATAAGTTAATATGAGAAAAAGATGACTGCAAGCCATGATGGAAGAAAGTCATATGGGAAGACCTGCAGAGATGATGTCGTTTATGGACGCTGTAAAAAGTGGCCTGGGGAGATGGAATGATTTTTCCGGAAGATCTTCTAGATCTGAATATTGGTTCCTCTATCTATTTGGAATGGTTTTTCAAATAGGAGGTTTTGTACTAATGATGGTTCATGAAATTTTTGGATTTGTATTGTTGATTGGGCTTCTAGGCCTTATCATTCCATTCCTTGCTATAAGCGTTAGAAGACTACATGATGTAGGACAATCAGGATGGATGTTACTGATAGGAATAATCCCTATTGTGAATTTAGTTGGCGGTTTCGTGCTACTTTACTGGTTTATTTTTGGTGCTGGAGAAGAACAAGCGAATCGATTCGGACCTGTTCCAACAAACATGTTAGAATAATTGTTTACGATGTATAGACTGATAGGCAAGTAAGAGAACCATCTGCTTGCATTATCGGAGCCATATCAACAGACATTAACTTAAAACCTTCATTTTGGAGAATGTTCTTTGTCTTAGAGAAACCTGCTGCAATGATTAACCTGTCATTTGAATACCCAATGGTGTTTGAAGCATAGCTTTCATTATTCGGTATCCAAATAATCTCTTCTGCAAATTTAGAGATCTGATTTTCTTTAAGATGTCCCTCTGCTGCGATTATTGTGCCTTTCCGTGGAGAAGAACATACTGTAGTTAGATGTAATGTAGAGTTTGGAACCTCGATAAATTCAACATCGTATCCATCTTTATTTACATGAGATGCAAGAAATTCTGCACCTGCTTTGTTAGTCCGAGTTGAACGCCCAATCAAATATTTATCATCAAAGAATACTACATCTCCGCCATCGAGATTCGCTCCTTTGGGCATTTGAATAATCTCTGCAAAATTTTTCATGTGTTCTGACACAGCAATTTGTTCGCCTTCTCTAGAAGGGTGCCCCATATTGGGAATGATTGCTTTGCCATCGATCATTACTGCTGTGTCTTCAACGAAACAGCTATCTGGGAAATCTGCTAGTTCAGGCAGTATAGTAACTTCAGTACCGTGTGCTCTCAAAGCAGTGACATATGCTCGGTGAGAGCCTGCTGCTTCTTCATAAATAGGCGTCTTAGTTCCGAAATAGTTAGAAAGGGCGTTACTGTAATTAGAAGAAATTCCTCTAACAACAGCAGATTTCCTGCTCCTATCATATGCACCTGGCACAGCCGTCCGTCATACCCTCCGTTCATAATGCTTCGGAATACGGAGATGAGATTCCCGAATTAGGAATTTACAACTCTTATAAAATATATTTTTGTGATGTTTTATACCTCTTATTCATGGACTTTCGTGATTTCGGGCGTTTATGGAAAACTTAGTTGAAGCTGTAGATAGCGATGGGAAAAAAATCAGTCCGGTACTGCCATCCGACAAGAAAAATTACTTGATAGATATTGATGGAACTGTTGGAGAAGACATCCCTAATGAGGAGCCAGAAAGAATGGTGACTGCTGAGGCCTATCCAGATGCTATCGAAACAATAAATCGATGGTTTGACGAAGGCCATCATATTTGTTTCTTTACTGCCAGAACTGAAAATCATCGTATAGTAACAGAAACTTGGCTAAATGAGAAAGGTTTCAATTATCATTCTCTATTAATGGGTAAGCCACGTGGCGGAAACTATCACTGGATCGATAATCACGTCGTAAGAGCTACTCGCTACACTTCTAAATTTACAGATTTAGTAAAGCGTAACGTAGAGATTGAAGTATTCGATGACGAATGACTTCAATCGTCTCTACGCGGTAATAGGAACGCTGCCCCTAGCATACTGATAGTCGCAAGAAGTCCGCCAAATCCTGGCATATTTGGAGCATTTACTCCAGATTCTGAAACGTAACTGTCGGACCATGAATCATACAAATCGAATTGATAATCAGGGTGCATGCCAGTTAATTCTAGCGTATCTCCAGCGGAAATCATGCCATCCATGTCTACATCCGTGTAAACATAAGTTGAGTTACCTATTTGGCCGGTGAGAGAACTAAGACTTGCTTCCCCCTCAACCATACATTCTGATCTTTCATCAGAATTACATGATAAGAAGTTGATTGAGAAGTCGCTCAAAGGCGCTTCGAAAGTTTGATTATCAGCTATAGTGAGGAATAAATCCCTAGGCTCTGAAGTTTCATCATGATCATCATGATCATCGTCTTCGACAACCCAAATATGCCCTGCTGCTTCGCAGTTGGCTTCGTCTGAATTGTAGTAATTCTCATGGGTTGTTGTATTGTGGCAATATCCTCCGTCGTGCTCGTCACCACCATCACCAGGTCCACTGTCTGCAGCAGTCCACATCAATCCAGCATATTCACAATCTTCTTGATTTTCATAAGCTTCATTGATAGTATGGCTATCCATGTCATAGCAAACCATTCCTGAATTATCTTCATCAGATCCGTCTTCACAGTCTTCCATTCCATCGTTGACCCAATCTGCAGGTATCTCTTCACCATCGTCACACATCCACATTTCTGGCTCATTATCTGAATCATCTTCATCGTCATCACAAGGAGTACTTGAGTTTCCATCGCCACTGCCATCGCCACAGCCGTTGCCATTACCGTTACCATTACCATTACCTGCTTGATCATCTGAAACATTTTCATCGGACCCGTCTTCACAGTCTTCTTCACCATCGTCAACCCAATCTGCAGGTATTTCTTCACCATCGTCGCACATCCACATATCTGAATTGTTGTCCTCATAATCTGTTATCATATCAATAAAATATTGAAGCTCTTCAATTACTAAGAGTCCGTCTCCGTCATCATCTGAAGCATCGAAGATATCTTGAAGGTCTGATATTTCTTCATCAGACTCATCGCCCTCAGAGTAAGTGAACCAGAATTCATCCCAACTGAGATGATAGTCTCCATCCGTATCGAACCACTGCAAAATTTCCTCAGGGCTCGGAGAATCATCATCGTCATCTCCAAATATTAAGGATGAGAATATCACTAGCTCATCATAGCTCAGATATTCGTCCTCATTTTCATCAGAAGTATTGAATTGTGACTGAAACATTAATCTCATGCCATCAGATTCCCAACCACCGTCGGAAGCAATGAAATCATCAATTTCCGACCAGCTAATTTGATCATCTCCATTTTGGTCCATCATGTAAAGAAGTTCTTCAGCACTCGGACCGTCATCACCTTCTTCTCCGCATGGAGTTTCTGGGTTACCGTCGCCATTGCCATCACCGCAGCCGCTACCACTACCGTCGCCATTACCGCCAGTATTACCATGGCCATCATTGCTTTCGGGTAATCCGTTCCAATGGACCGGGATTGCAGTCTTCGGCAGTGTTTCATCTACCGTTATTACAACTGCATCGCCCCACATAAGTGTGTAAGACATAATTGAGGTTTCACTCGCATTCGATGTTTCGGTGGAATAAGACATAAGTTCAGAATTGGCGTCTATCATAACAGACAAATTAATTGTCGTTCCTGTTTCATTGGTGGTCGATAGATCCATGGTTTGGGAATTTGATGATGAATCAAAAGTTACAGTCATAGTAGCATTTACCATATCAAAACCATCATTTTCTAAATCCTCAAGCATTGATGGTTCCTCATCTGACATTTCATCTCCCATTGACATAAGGGACCCGAAAGAGCCGCTCATCATCGGGATTACCCATTCCATGACATCAGGTGATGCATCTCTGGTTTGATATGTTTCATCGACACTCTCTCCTGCCATTTGGCTGGCCATTAATCCACTCATTTCATGATGAACATTTACGACCTCTCCTACTTGTGTCATCGTATTAGTGATCGAGATCATTGGTTCAAGTTCTAGAGTCAATTGCACATGAGCTGCATTGGCGGATAGATTAACCATTACTACTTCTTCAATGGTCATCATTTCATCGCCTGTATCTCCAAAATCATCACCCGCTGGGCCGTTCATATACATAGAATAACCAGCAGTAGTTGTATTCTCATTTAACATACTTTCAATACTAATTTCTTGAGTCATTGCTTCCATAAATACATTCATAGAAGCAGCATATATGCAGTTCCCAACAAGCTCAGTTGTAGCGTTTTCATCATAATTTTTAGCCTGTTCATCCATGCAGCCTAATACATCATCGATTAAGTCTTCAAGTGTGTCTTCTGTAAGGCATCCTGAGAGCGGGGTTGAAATTAATAATAGGCTAGCAAGTATAACGGTTACACGGTTCATATCTTAATGCGGTGAAAAACCCTTTATGAATAAACCGCCGGATATATCGAATAAGTAAATATATAATTAAAATATTAATTTGAACGAAGAAAGGAAAGGATAACATAACTCTGTGAAATGGGAAGGATATGAGTACTCGTATCACTGCTGCTCTTGTTAGCCTAATGATGTGCGCAGTGATGCTTTCAGGGTGCTTACAGGCGGATGATGAAAATAAAATTATTAGCGAGGAATTAGATTCAAATAATGGAGTATTTGTAACCGGAGCAAACGGTCAATCAATCGATATCCCTCCTTTACCTCTAAATTTTGTTTTTAGTAATGTAGGTGAGGATGGTCCAGAGCCAAGTATTGGAATAACTTCGAGTGGATGTATATTCTTTATTGCAATGGAAAAACCAATGCGTTCATGTGATCATGGAGTCACTTGGGAAAATTCGCGTGATTTCACTCAAGCGCCATTCACTAGTGACCCTTACGGCTGGGTAGACCCAGTTACTGATCGTGTATTTAATATTCATATGATGGGATTGGAATCTACTTGGATTGGCTGGTCAGATGATGATGGAGAAAGTTGGTTGGGTAATCCTCATGATTCAGGCACTACTCCTTTGAATGACCATATTAAACTCGCAACGGGACCTTGGGTCAGCGACGGATATGGGATTCCTGGCTCATTATCTCCAATTTATGAAGAGGCAGTATATTTTTGTTACAATAAAGGATTGGGGATTTTCTGTTTCACTAGTTTTGATGGAGGGGCTACTTTCGAATTAGGAGGGCAGATATTCGGACTAGCCACTGACGATGGAGGCTTGCATGGAGCGATTACGACCGCTCCGGATGGAACTGTTTACGTTACACCAAGGGTTGAGACCCCCGCAGTAATTTTCTCAAAAGATAATGGTTACTCTTGGGAGACTCGAACAATGGGTGAAGATGTCAGTACCCCTAATCCTCGAAAAAATAGTGAGGTTGCGACCGATACAGATTCTAATGCATATCATATATGGTCTGGGGCTGATTTTGGAGTATATATGTCGAGAAGTACTGATTCAGGAGAATCTTGGGAAAAAGACAGCATTAGAATAAGTCCAATAGAAGTAATTTCAACGACTTTTCCTCAAATTGATGCAGGTGACCCAGGGCGGATCGCAATAACATACCTAGGGAGTGAAAATGAGAGTGAATTAGGCGCATTAGATATTGATGAAGTTAATTGGACAGGAAATCCTCACTTTGCCAATAATAACGTACACTATCATTTGTATATCACTTACAGCTTAAATGCATTAGACGAAAATCCAATATTTCATACGGTAAGAGTTTCTGATGACCCTGTACAAATCGGAAGTATTTGTCTTAACAGTGGAGACTGTAGAGATATAGGCGGATCTAATAGGAATTTACTTGACTTCAACGATTTACATATCGATAGAGATGGCCGGGTTTATGTCGCGTTTGCAGATGGTTGTACTGGAACCTGCGCGAGTGGAAATAATTCACAACCAGAGGATTCTCGAACAAAAACAGGGGGCGTTTACTACCTTGGCAGTGGACCAAGTTTGTATGATTCTGTCGGAGATTTAGTCGAATTTGAAATGGAATGATTTATGAAAATAAGACTTCATCAATTTCTGTCCAAATGCGGGGTTTTTTCTTCGAAGAACGATGTGAAAAATGCCATCTGGTCTGGCGATATTGAAGTTAATGGTTCAATTATGAAGGATATGAAGTTTGAATTCAATCCTAATAAAAAGGTCGTGACTTTCAGGGGGGAGACGTTGATTTTACCGTCCAGTGATGTTTATTTTTTAATGAATAAACCAGCAGGAGTTATTTGCTCTCGCTTAAATTTTCAAGAGAAAGATTTGGGAAAGAAGTCAATTTATGAAATATTCAGGGGCAAGGTTTCTTCCAGAGTTTATGAATCATTAATTACTGTTGGAAGATTAGATGAAGATACTACTGGTTTGTTATTAGTGACTACAGATGGTAAATTAGTTGAAAAGATAACAAATCCTGAAAATCATATATCTAAGAAATATCTTGTCGAAACTGAATTAGAAATTACTGAAGAAGAAATCTCTAAAATAAAAAATGGAGTTAATGTTGTAGTATCTGAAAATAATTATGTGGAAAAATATATTTCAAGGCCTGCGAATATTACTTTAGATGATCAAAATATTGCGATTTTAACAATTAGTGAGGGGAAAAAACGTCAGATTCGCCGGATGTTTAGTTCTCTGGGTAATTATGTAGTATCAATTCATCGTCTAGCGATAGGGGATATGCAGCTTTCAAAATATGATATTAAATTGGGAGAATTTAAAGAAATTACTCTCGATGAAATTAAGAATTCTATCTTTGAATAGATTGATGTGCGCAATAATCATCCAGAACCTTTGGATAAAGCAAGTGTTCCTTCTCTTTGATACGGTTCTGTAAAATTTCAATTGTATCGGTTTGCAAAATAGGGACTTCAGATTGTGCCAATATTTTCCCTGTATCTACTCCTTCATCGACTAAATGAACTGTACATCCAGTTATTGTAGCACCATCTTCTAGAGCATCTCTTTGGGCGTTTGCACCTGGATATTTTGGAAGGAGAGATGGGTGGATATTGATCAAACGGCCTTTCCATTTCTTTACAAATTCTGGAGTTAAAATCCTCATATAACCATTCAAGACTATAAGTTCGATATTTGATTCAATTAATCTTTCATGAATAATATTTTCATGTAAGATACGTTGTTGAGCTCTATCGTGAGATTGTGGTAGATTTATCGCTATTGTAGAAATCTGAAAATCATCACCATATTGAAGACCTTTTGCATTTTCATTATCTGAGATGATTAATTTTGTGATATGTGTGGTAGGTTTGGAGTGCTGATGGTTGAGTAGAGCGAGTAGGCCTGAACCCCCTCCTGAAATCAGAACTGCGATACGTAACGGATGACTGATTGATCCCTGACGGGGTTGTATATACGGCGCGCCCATACATCTCCGAGCGAGTAATAATCCTTGACGGTTTGGAATTATTGCATAAATTGAGACATATTCCTTTATGATTAGATGGTCGGTCGGAGTTTTATGGATAGGTTACAAACTATCGACGAGGTTGTTGAAAAATACTGTGTCGCTAGTAGTCCTCTGAAAAGTAAATTGTACATAGGCACTGGTTCATTGTTTGTTTTATTTGCAATTATTGGAATTTGGATACCTGGTTGGCCCACGGTATCTTGGGCTGTTCCCGCTGCTTTTTTATTCTCTCTTTCCAGTGAAAAATTATTCCGAAAAACGTTAACTAATCCTTATTTTGGAAACGCTATATTTGATTACTATGCTACTGGTAAAACAATACCAAAGCATGCTAAAAGAGGTGTAATGTTCATGATTATGACTATGACTTCCTTGTCTGCTTATTTCGTATGGTTGGTATCGACAAAAGGTGATGGAGTTTGGAATGATATGTCTTCATGGAACGGCGCGGATCCGGGGTTTGGAACTATCACTATAATTTTAGTGGGACTTATTGGGCTTTGGTATGTAGGAGTCAAAGTAACCACTAGAGGAGAAAATTAGTCTTCTCTGGAAACATGAGTTCATACGTCAACCAATTTCTGTAAAAGTATGAAGGCGCGGAAGTTTTACGCTTGGAGTTTGGTGCTTTCATTATTTGCTCTCTCTTTTTTAGGAGTGACAGTGACATCTGAGGAAAATAAAAATATAACCTTGGGAGAAGAAGTGATTATCTCAGTAGATAGTACAAATTTGCGTTTTTCCCCCGCAGAAGTAACAATTACCGAAGGAGATACAGTTAGATTTTTTTGGGATGGAGAGTTATTAGCCCATAATGCAGTTGAGGAAAATAATATCTTTGATTCGGGCGAACCTGAAAGAAACGTAGACTATTCGTTTACATTTGAAATAGGTATGAACGGTACTTACGAATTTGTATGTGAACCTCATGAGGCAGCTAATATGGTTGGAAAAATTACCGTTAATCCAGCGCCCGATATTATGGAAGAGGGCGACGAAGATGAAAATGAGGATAATTCGGTGCCAGGGTTTTCAGCACTCACATTGATTGGTGCTTTAGTGATTAGTGGTTTGGCGACTAGAGGGAAAATGGGGCGTGTGTGATGTGGAAGTTCTGAAATTAGACGACATCCCCTCACTAAAAGAAGGACAAATGATTGTGCCTCTATTCACTCTCGATTCACTTCTCTTACCAGGGGATCAAATGATAATGAGAGTTTTTGAGCCGAGATATAAACAGATGTTAGATGATATTACACTCAATGATTTGCCTTATGGTCATGTAATGTCAAATCTTTCAATGCCTGAAATAAACGGATGGTCGGTACCATATGATGTAGGCACTCTAGTAGATATTAATGACCTGCAAGAACAGGGCACTAATCTGCTTTATACCGCTAATGGAGGAAAACGCTTTCGTATTCTATCTCTAATAGAGCCCGCACTAAAACCGGAATCTTTTGATGAGATTTTTCCCTCTGTCGATGAGCTTGTCCAACAGTATGTTGATTCCGCCCCTTCTGGTAAACTCTACGTTAGAGGGTTGATAGAAATTATTCCAAAATTAGAAGGGGCTATTGAATCGTCTGAGTGGAGTAATTTACTAATGCTGTGGGTATCTTATATCAAAAATATTGCAGAAATGAATGAAATGGAAATCAATGAATTTGATATTGATAATGAAGTTAAAAATATGTTTCCGACCCCTAATGATGAATCACTCTGGAAATTAGCGTCGTTGATTATTGACTCTATAGATACACAAATCAAAGCATTGAATGCAACACATGTAAATGAGCTCTTGAGCATTATAGAATCAAGTATTCAGAAAAAATTGAATGTGATACGTTCTTTCCGACAATCAAATGAATAGTGATAATGATGAAATCTAATCCTAAAGATTTAGAAAACATAGAAGTATGTTCTAATTGTTTTAGTCCGCGTATTGTTCCTTACATGGGTTATGAAACTGGGAAACGTTTCATTTGTCAAGACTGTGAACACATAAGTGTAGTGACTATACTTTTTGAAAATCTAGATTCTCTCGTTAAATTCCTAAGAGAAAAAAGAGATTCTGAGAATTAATGTAAAAATAATCTCTGATTGGTGAAAAGCATCGACATCCCATGTTCATCTGCCGCATCTATGCTTTCTTGATCCCTCATAGAGCCGCCTGGTTGTACAACGGTAGTGACCCCTATTTCATTGGCAGTATCGATACCATCGCGGAATGGGAAAAACGCATCGGACACCATCATAGATCCAACTGCTCGGCTACCGGCTCTTCTAGCGGCTATACGCACAGCTTCAACACGACTTGTTTGCCCCGGACCGACTCCAACGGTTGCAAAACCTGTTTCCGTAGCAGCAACCAATACTATTGAATTAGATTTAACTTCGGAAAGGACTGTTGAACCGAATTTAGCCAATGCAACTAGATCCTCATCGCCAACTACTTTTGTAACACATTTGACATTACTCCAGTCTATACTTGGCGGACCCTGTACTTGCGCTACCCAACCACCATCTAATTGACGCACTCTAACTTCTTCTTCTCTCGGTAAAAATTCAGACATTGTTAACATTCTTCTATTTTTCTTCTGAGAAAGGATTTCTAATGCCTCAGGCGTATATCCTGGTGCAATTATGCATTCTAAGAAATGCCCCCCTATTGATTCAGCAGTCTCTTTTTCAACTTCTGAAGTAAAGGCAACTACACATCCAAATGCACTTTCTGGATCGCTTGCTAATGCATTTTTCCAAGCATTACTTTGAGAAGTGTCGATTGCAGCGCCACATGGGTTTGTATGCTTAATTACAACACATCCTTGGTTTCGAATTTCGTCCATATCTCTCAACAAACCTCGAGCTATTCTTAATGCACCATCTAAATCAAGATAATTATTGAAAGAGAGGGCTTTGCCTCCATGTTGTACCGCTGCAGCCAAACCTTTAGCGCCCGATGCTGAAGAAGCAGGGTAAAATGAAGCCGGCTGATGCGGATTTTCACCATAACGAAGAGGGACGCCTTTCTCAGAAGAGATATGAATTCGATTTGGTACTGGTCCGCCTATAAATCTCTTTTCTAGTTCATTACTTACAGCTGTATCATATGCTGCTGTGCATTGATATGCCGCAAGAGAAAGTTGTTGTTTTGTTTCTAAACTAATTTGAGAAATATTTCCGTTTACGTCTTCTAGGGCTTGAATAATCGATTGATACTGGCTTTCATCCGTTAGTACTAACACATCTTTATGATTTTTAGCAGCAGAACGTATCATTGTTGGCCCCCCTATATCGATCATTTCAATTAATTCGGCGTCTGATACCGGCGGTTGCTTTGCTGCAACCGCTTCAAACGGGTACAGATTCACACAAACTAGATCAATTGTGGCATAATCTAATTCTGCGAGTGTTCTCATATCGTCTTCTCTATCACGTCTTACAAGTATTCCTCCGTGTATAGCGGGATGAAGCGTTTTGACACGTCCATCGAAACATTCAGGATGGCCTGTTGCATCACTTACATCGGTTACTGGGACTCCAGCTTCTCTTAATTTACGAGATGTTCCGCCTGTTGAAAGAATCTCCCACCCCATCTTGGATAATGCATTCCCTAGTTCTACGATTCCGGACTTTTCCCAGACACTTAGCAACGCTCGGCGTGTTGTCATATTAATGCGTGGAAGCATGAGCCTTGAAGTGTTTGTAACTCGTTCTTTCAATCTCCACGGGATGAAATAACTTGATCTATACGAAGCATCCCAATACTTGTTTCGCATGCCGATTCTAATGACTCTTGGATAATTGATCTAGGGTGCCATACTCTTTCGATTGGAGATACCTTTCCTTCAGCATTTATGCCGTTAAATTTCTTTTCATTTCTGGTCGCTGCACGTAATTCAAGTACGCCATCTAAGGGGTCATTACCCGAATTCTCGACTAGAGCTCCCGGTATTGTCTCCATCGCTCTGGCGAATGCATCCATTGCGAGTCTGGAGCGTCCCGGTTCTGATTCGGAAGCAGTTCTAACTGATTGAGCGATTCGAATATGTATCGCCCCTCCGCCGGGTAATACCTCTTCATCATCCATTGCCAGAGATACTGCTCTTAATCCATCATGTAACCCGCGAATGATTTCTTCTGTGGCTATTTCACCCGCTCCACCTACTTCAATTGTGACTAATCCTGGATTAATACAGCCGTCTATTCTAACTACGTCTTCCACCATATCACTCGCCTCATTTCTTTCCCAAATAACACTTCCACAGAAACCTAAATCTTCGACTTCGATATCTAAGATTGAATCTATGACTTTGGATCCTGTTGCGGCGGCAGCGTTTTCGATTTCTGAAGAATCGAGTTCGCCTATTGCAAGAATATTCTCATCAAATAAATGATGTAATATGTCTCTATCAATTTCCCCTCCACATAATACAAGTTTTGCCCCACTATCTATTAATGATTGCCCAAGCGAATTTTTACGGCGCTTTTCAGCGTCGACAAATGCATCGAGCTGATCTGCTGAAGTAATCTGAATTTCAGCCGTTCTAGTCATTTTTCTAATTTTAATATCGCCAGATATCACAGCTACCTTTACTTTTGATAGATTGTTAGGTAAACTATCCATCAATACTCTACGACGAAATGCGACTCCAGATATTATTTTTGAATCATTAATGCTGCCGCTTTTTGACTTGAACATAGCAACATTTTCCGCTTTCGGTTGTTCACATGTTTCAGAAATTGATGTGAGTGCTTCTACTATTATTGATGAGAATAAATCTAATGCGCCTTCTGTACCCTTGCCAGTAAGTGCTGTTTCAGCGACCCCTAACAATACCTCTTCACTAATTTCTTGAGAGTCTAAATCCATTTGACTTTCCGCAACCAAAAGAGATTTTCTAAATCCTTCAACCAATGTTAATGGATGTAATCCTTTTCTCAAAAGATGATTTGCTTCTTGAAGCAGTGCTCCACATAGTAGCATTGTAGTTGTTACGCCATCACCACAGTTTTCTTCCTGCGAGTTAGCCATAGATACCATCATTTTAGCAGCGGGATGTTTAACTAATAATTCTGCAACTATTTTTGCTCCATCGTTAGTTACTGCTGTTGTCCCATTGGTTTTGTAAAGCATCTTATCCAGCCCTCTAGGGCCGAATGTAGGCTTCAATAAATCAGAAAATACTCTTGCAGCTGTTATTAATTTCTCTTGAACTGCTGTGCCGCTTGTGATTGATGTTTGTTCAGGGACTATCACTACTGGAGGTTGCCCCGCCCCATCGCTCATATTCTAATCGGAGGTAATGGCTGTCATGAATCCTTTGAATTTAATTTCAATCAAAAAATGACTAATGATGGCAATAATTCTATTCATGAACGTTTACTCGGACGCAGTATGTCAAGAGTTGTTAGTGTCATTTGTATGATGCTTTGTTTATCTTCAATGGCAGGAATTATGTCTCCTGTTTCGGCACAAACCATCTTGCCTGAAATTGTTCTTGAATGCGATGATGAAATAGAAATAAATCCTGAAGACCGTACAGCAGGAATAATTGATTGTATGGTAGAAAATCCTTCATCATACCAAGAAAAAATCGATGTTGAAGCATGGGTGTATTCAAGAGAGTATGTTTTTTGGTCTGATTCATTTACAATTGAAGCAGGAGAAAGTGTGAATTTTGGAGTAATAATGCCTTTACCGGATAGGGATACGGAACCAGAAGAGGATGTGGTAAATGTTACCGCCACTATTAGTCAAGTTGCTGGCGCCCCATATCCTGTAGGGGCGGAGGATACAGAAGAAGTGACTGTCATTATAATCGAATACTCATCTTGTGAGATAGAATATAGCGGTTTTGGCGGATATTGGCAGGATTCTGTAGATGTTGACGATGAGTTTGTTTCAGGGGATGAAATTTCTATTTGGGCAGTAATAGACTGTTGGAGTAATGTAGAAGTAGAAATAAGTTATCAGATTCATTTGATTGAAAAAAATATGGGTTCATCTTCATGGCCAAGTGATTTTCAAAATATAAATGATGTTTGTTACGTAGAAATTGATGTAGGAAAGACAACAACGGAAGATGATTGTGATTTCAAAATTGGAACACCTACTGATTTAGAAAAGGATTGGGAAGGTTGCATAGTCATTATTGAAAAGGGTGATTTAAGGCCCAATATATGTCCAGAATATCCAGTAGGAATCAATCTGAAGGTTGAAAAAAAATCTACAGGATTAGGTATTGAATTTGGAGGGAATGAGTCGGTTATGGAACAGCTTGGCATAACCGAGGAGCAAGTTCCTGTCATAGCAGGATCTATTGGAATCTTAATATTAATAATTGGTGGATTTGTATACTATCGCCGAAAGGGTAGAGAATACGAGTAGTCAAATGATCATTTGAGCAAAAAAAAAGATTTTTTGGAATAATTCTATTCATGAACGTTGACTCGGACGTAATATGTCGAGAGTTGCTAGTATCATTTGTACGATGTTATTTTCGGCAATGATGTTTGGCTTTATCTCACCCGTTTCTGCGCAAATTGCACCAGAGGTGACCCTTGAATGTAACGACCAAGTGGAAATTAATCCAGGCCCAGGGTCAACCAGAACTGCCATTGTAAACTGTATTGTAGAAAATCCTTCGGCTTTCTCAGAAACTATTGATATTACTGTAGATTCAGGTAATTTAGATAGTGCAGCACCTGGGACTTTGACTGTCGCAGCGGGAGAAAGTACTAATTTTGAGGTAATATTTAAATCGAATTTAGCCGAATCTGCAGGAAGGATTTCGACTAATGTGACAGCGACCATTTCTCAGGTGAATGGCGTCCCATATCCTGTTGACAATTCAGAAAGTGAAGAAGTAATTGTGATGATAATCGGGTATGATATATGTGAAGTAGAGTTTGGACAAAGTGGGGGAACATTTGATTCAGGAGATGAAATCTTGATTTTGGCAGCAATAATTTGTGAAAGTAATTACGGAACCCAAATAGGATTGACTAAACTCTTTCAAATTCATTTAATTGAGGAAAACATGGGCTCCTCTTCATGGCCAAATGGATTTCAAAATATTGATGGAGATTGTAATGTAGAAATCAAAACTGGGGACTCTTCAGAAAATTGTCTTTACAGAATAGGGACTCCAAGCGACTTAGGAAAAGACTGGGAAGGATGTGTTGTGATTATTGAAGAAGGCGAAATAAGGCCAAATTCATGCCCCAATGCTAATAAAATAAATTTAAAAATTAATAAAAAGAAATCTAGTTTAGGTATTGAATTGGGAGGTAATAATTCTATTTTAGAACAGTTGGGAATTACTGAAGAACAAGTTCCCGTTATTGCAGGTTCTGTTGGGATCTTGATATTAATAATAGGCGGATTTATCTATTATAGAAGAAAAGGGCGAGAATATGGGGAATAAGACCCTATTATTCAAGAACAAGAATGTGCCATCTCAATGACATCGTAACAAACAAACTAATTCCTAATGAGGAAACTACAGGGAATTCAAGCAAATTTGTGTAAATGATATGTTGTACCCCTGTTAATACTAAAATTACAGAGATATCCAATAAATTTGAATAACCCCATCCTGATTCATTGACAATATGATTTCTATTTTGTATAATCCATATAATTGATATTAATAAAAATATTAAGATAAGCTGACCTATGATCCATCCTAGAGAGGGGCCAAAAGCAGAAACAAGAGTGTCTTGAAAACCAGCCAGCACGAATGATGCAGGGTTAATCATGTACTCTACGAATGGCTTCTTGTTATTCAAATGAATGTCTAATTAATCTTTAATCCTAAAAATATTTTATCTAATAATCGTGTCGACAGGTATGTAATCCTCTAAGTTTTCGAAAAAATTTATTTCGTCTAATAATTGCTCTTTAATGTGCTTCTCAATATCATGTGGTATTGATTTCTTGACGGTTTTGATATGTTTCCACCCTTTTCTTCTAATAGGGTCTAGCAATAATTTTCGTAATTTTCTACTGGGAAATAAAATATGAGATACCTGAAAGGCCCATTTCGGAGGCTCACGTAGAAATTTTCTAAAACTAGAGTTCGAAAGTGCTCCGCCTGTATTTTGGTTTGTTAAATTCTTTGGGAGCTTTGTCGCGTCAATATCTAGCCAAGAAGACAGTTGTTCCAACACATTTCTAGGGTTGGCGAGGGCATCCAGAGGAATGACGCGTACCCTATCTTCACCCAATTCATCAATCCAAGAAATTACGTGTTTTGAAAACTGCGGATAAGAAATGAATGGCCATGTTTTGGGGTCATTATCATCCGCATTCCAATCTAAATTGTCAAGCTGTAAAATTAATTCTTCTAACGGAGTGTCATAATATAATGTTTTATTTAATATCATAGAATGATAACTGACAAACAATTCATAAGGATTTCTAATGGTAATTATTACCTTAGAATGTGGCATTAGTTGTGAAACAGTAGAAAGTGCTTTTTTCGAGTAAAGGTGCTGAGTCGATTTGTCTAAGATCCATTTCTGATCGTTATAATAATCCATATTAATTTCGTCGGGAAGAAGTAAATCCCCCTTTGTAAAAGATGGATGATAAGGGTACTCAATAATTCCTGAAATAAGAAATCCACTCTCTGCGGCATTGCCGTGGGATTTATTCCAAGGATGGAAAATCTCTGGATGTGTACGGAGCCAAGCCATTAGAGATGTAGTGCCACACTTTGGCGCGCCGACCAATAAGAGATTTGGAGATGGCTTGTGGAGTTGCATTTTAACTCACATCTCCAGACTTATCATAAGGAAGAATAAATTTTTCGGCTTGTTTTATTTCTAAATTTATTTTATCGATCCACTTGGTAGTTGGAAAGTTTGTAAGTTGTTCGAATAATAATAATTCTTCTACTAATTCTTTACCGCAAATACTGTATGCCCCAGAATCGATATGATGTTCTTCGCCTTTGTTACTCAACAAAGGAAGGTTGTAGATATTTAAGTCCCTTTTCTGTAATAATTTAACGATTGGATTCTTAATAATGTTAGGTATAATGGAAAAGAAGATTCGTACTAATTTTCCTGTCTTAGATATTGGCCTTCTCCCCGCTGCACTGTTTGAATGGCGGGTACTTGATAGATCATATTCAGAATTATTTATTCCTAAAAAATTTTCAATTTTTATTAGTACCTCGGTTGGGTCATTTTTTAAATCAAAACTATTGATTATTAGAAAACGCTCCAGACTGAATTGATCTAACCATCGAGACATTGATGTTGCATACAAAGAATCCTCTTTCAAGTGATTGTCGTTCCATGCTTTTTCGAATGTACTCCAATCAACATTATTTGTTTCGGCTTCTTTAGTATTCAAAACCATATTCCAATGGCTGTAAGATCTGGAAACCGGCTCTCTTAAACAGAGTATAAACCTAGCTTCAGGTAATCTTTCTCGTATTCTAGAAGGCGCCAATGGACATGCAAAGGCATGTATTGAAGCGTCTAATCTCAGCCCTTCTCCTTGGAAACATGTTTCTAATTTCTCCCAATCTGGAGATTCATTTTGACGAATAAAGGTGCCTTTGTGTGATGCTATTATATTCGGTTCTTTGGGGTCTGAAAGTATAATTTCCTTGTGCTGATTGAGTGTGTTTGCAAGCCAAGTTGTTCCGGCCTTTGGGGCGCCAATAAGAAAAATATCTACCTCCGACATCTGTGACACCCGGAATTACCACTAGCCACATCTTATTTTACTTTCATCATTTTTGCTAGAAGGGATTAGTAAGGTTCCTGAACTCGTTTGTAGAATAGACCTATAAATCTCAGGCCTTTCATTTGTTTATTCCATGCACATTTTAGTGATGACGCGTTCGACTCTTGCACACGGCTTTGGTGGTTTTCAAAGACAATGCGTAGACCTGTGTGAAGGATATGTTGCTAAGGGCCATCAAGTTACTGTAATTACAACTTCACATCCTGATAATATAGAGACAGAAAAAATGGAAGGTTATGTTGTACACTATCTTAATCCATCTAAACCTACCAAATTATCAAGGAATTGGTTTAATAAATCAAAAACATTAGTTAAAGAAATACATCAAAAAAATCCTATCGATATTATTCATAGTAATGAGTTTGCGGCTACAGGGGTTATGTCTTGGGCGAATAAACTTAGTATACCGATAGCAGTGGTTTGCCATGGCTCGTTAAGGACTGAATTACTTTCTTTTCTTTCGTCGGCAGATAAGAGGCCTAGGTATTGGCATTGGATGATTTTGACTCCTTTACATTTATTCAGAAGATGTCTGTTCTGGGAGTTTCCTATGAGGAGGAATTCTTCAAAAATAATACTAGTATCTCCTACACTGAAAAGAGATTTTTCTTTATTTTCGAAGAATAAGGTGAGAGTTATTGAAAATGGAATCAAATTACCTAAGAAATCTGATTTTGTAGAAAACAATGGAACGCTAAATATGCTTTGTACAGGGAGGGCCGATCGTCAGAAGGGTTTTCAAAAAGCCATAATGGCTGTACATCAAATTGAAGATTTAGATTTACACCTAGATATTGTAGGAACTGGGGCTTACCTAGGTGAGCTGAAAGTACTATCTCAAAAACTTGAAGTTGAGGATAAAGTGACTTTTCATGGACGAGTTGATGATGATGAATTAGCAAGGATATATGCAGCGGCTGATATATATTTAATTCCAACTATGAGATACGAGGGGTTGCCTCTAGCCCTATTAGAAGCAATGTCTCATGGCATTCCAACTATTTCATCTGAAATTGGAGGCAATGCTGATGTCATTACACACAATCTCGATGGGCTATTCATAAAACCCGGGGATATGGGCGAATTAGTTAGTTCAATAAGAAAATTGGGGACCGATTCTAAACTTCGAAATTCTATTTCAATAGCGGCTAGAGAAACTACCGAAAAAAGATTTGATAAAGAAAGAATGGTTAAAGAGACTCTTGATATTCTAGAAAATATGTCTTAAAATGGTGAAATTTATGGCAATAGTGAATTCAATAAATATCAGGAAAGACGGGGGGGTGCCTAAATTTCCTGTTTCACAAGTATTTCTCGGGAAAAATAACGTGGAAGGAGACAAACAAAATGATTTGCAATATCATGGAGGACCTACTAGGGCTGTTTGTTTATTTTCAATGGAAAGAATCTTGGCTCTACAAAAAGAAGGTCATCCTATTCAACCCGGAACTACTGGAGAAAACCTCACTATTCAGGGGCTAGATTGGGAATTAATGAAAGTCGGAGCTAGATTCAAGATTGGCCCAGTGGAAATTGAATTAACTGGCCCTGCGCCCCCTTGCAAAACTATATCAGAATCTTTTAATGGCGAGGGATTTGTTAGAATTTCAGAAAAAAAATATCCTGGTTGGTCAAGATGGTATGCATCAGTGAATAAAGAAGGTTTAATTTCTAAAAACGATGAAATATTGAAACTATAATGAGATATGCCGTAGAAGTATTAAAAAATTAATTAAATTCAGAGTTCATTTTATGGATACTTATGAGTCCTTACCTAATGATGGAAAGTTTGGATTTATGAATCGAATAAAAAGAGGGTTCAGAATTACGAAACTCGGTATTCATGTTGTAAAAGCGGATCCTGAATTGATGGTTTATCTTTTATTTTCTGTAATTATGTCAGTTTTGAGTTTTGGAGTAGTTCTGACTTTTACTGGAGGGCTCGGTTTCGTCATTGGTAATGATGAAGGTTTTGAAGGAGGAGTTGCGGTTGGCACTTTCATTAGTTACTTCATCGTGTCCATAATTACTGTTTTTTGGAACGCGGCAATAATTGCTAGTGCTTACGAGAGGATGACTACCGGCAGGAATCCTAGTTTCTCTTACGGAATTAAACAGGCGATGAAATGCTTTCCACAAATATTAATCTGGGGGCTTATTTCAGGTACAGTTGGAGTTATAATAGGCTTCTTTGAAGCAATGGCTGAGTCGGATAACATAGTAGTCGCCATAATAGGACATATTATTTCTTTTATGATTTCGTTTGCTTGGTGGATGACAACTTTCTTTGTCGTTCCAATGATTGTTTTAGAGAACAGTGGAGTGTTTGAAAGCATGAAAAAAGGTCCAAAATTATTCGATGAAACTTGGGGTGAAAATATTGTTGCTAGTGTAGGTACAGGAATAATTAATTTTATCGTAATATTAACTATTATTGTCGTTTGTTTGCCACTCTTTATTTTTGGAGAAATTGGCGCGGCATTAGCTTTCATCTTAATCGTAATAGGTATAGCAATATCCAGTCTTTTCTTCACTGCTTGTGATGCTGTAAATAAAGCCTCACTGTACTATTATGCAAAGACAGGAGAGGAAGTTCCTCTGGCGCAAAAGTATGGTTTAGATACTTACTAATACTTACTGTCTGTTTCGCCATTCTGATATATGTAAGGCATTTGGGTAATTGTAAGGCAGAGGTACCCGAGTGGTCAAAGGGGCTGGGATGAGGTCCCAGTGCGTAGTGCTTCGCAGGTTCAAATCCTGTCCTCTGCACCAGAATAAAAATCAATATATTGTTCCGGTATTAACTACAGGTGTAGTATCTGTTTCAGAACAAAGAACAACCAATAAATTACTCACCATAGTTGCTTTTTTATCTTCGTCAAGTTCGATTATTTTCTTCTCACTGAGTTGTTCTAATGCCTCTTCGACCATTCCAACTGCACCTCTAACGATTTCGCTTCTTGCTGCCACTACTGCGCTAGCTTGCTGACGGCGGAGCATGGCTTGTGCGATTTCTTGGGAATAAGCAAGATGGCTTATTCTCGCCTCAAGAACTTCTATGCCCGCTTGCTTTAGGCGATCTTCTACTGATGCTTGTAGTAATTCAGCAATTTCTTCTTGATGGCTGGATAATGATATTCCGCCTACGTCCTTATCTTCAATTATATCATATGGATATGCTGTTGCCATTGCCCGAAGCGCCGCTTCACTTTGAATCTGTACATAATGATCATAGTGATCGACTTCGAAAAGAGCTTCTGCTGCATCAAATACTCTCCAAACTACTACTGCACCAATATCAATCGGATTAGCGTTAACATCGTTAACTTTCAATCTAGCAGATTCAAAATTTCTTATACGTAAGGAAATTTTTTGTTTATGATAAAATGGATTAAGGAAAAAATGGAATCCTTCTTTATTTACTGTTCCAGAATATTTACCAAAGAACTGTACCGTCGCTGCTTCATTGGGTCCAATGATAATGTAGCTATTCCAATAAATAAGCCAAAGAGGTCCCGTGAATATCATCATTAAGAATGCGAGGCCAGCAATGATACCGTCTACTCCCAACAGTATCGTCAATAGCAAGTTAACAAAACCAAGGACAATTATGTGGATGAATATTCCTAAAAAACCATTCAATGTTTTTTTCTCGAAATCCTGTGTAATGCTTTCTTTTCGCCTAACTATGTCGCTCATACCCTTCCCCTCTGAATTTAAGATGATGGTCGGCACTAAATAGTTATATCAGTTCTAGAGATATATAATGAAGTAATCCCTCTTATTTATAACATCAAGTACATGTAGGCGCTTCATGCACATAGCGGGGAAAATTTTTCTTGGACTTGGATTATTGATTACATTAGCCGGAGTTGGATTGACTTTTGCTGGAGGTTCGACTCTAAGTGATGCTGGAGATTGGGACGTAGAGGAAAAAAGTGACTTTAGTGGAACTACAGGAGTTACCACCTATTCATTCAGGGAAGAAATTATTGTAATGGTTAGTGACGACGTGAGGTGTGATGAATTTACTTTCACTATGACGAACGAAACTGGAGAAAATTCTGTGACTATCGACTGTGAAGAAGATGGTGAAAAACCATACGGGTGGGATGATGATCCTGAAGGTTGGTACCATATGGCTACTATTTCCACATGGAATTATAATGCTGGTGAATACACTATAGAATCAAATGAAGATTATGAGCTTGTTCCAATGTGGGAAGTGTTGGGTGAAGAAATTGGAGAGGCAGTAGGTGGCTTCTTTGCGACAGCTGGAGGAATAGGTACAGCTTGCTGCGGGATATTCTTCATACTGCTAGGCGGAATTTTCGCATTGGCCTTGAAGGAGCCTAAAAAAACACAAATTACAGGCCCTGGTAGCTTTACCACCGAATAATTATTCTGATTCTTGAAACCGTTTAGTTCAACAAGATGCTGTGGTTCCGGATAATATGAAACGAACCGGCGTCGCCAGTTTACTTGTGCTGCTGATGTTGTCAGCACCACTAACTGGGTGTTTTGCTGATTCAGAAAATATGCCAGGAGAAGGAGATTTAGAAGTTGGAATAGTATCTATGGAAGGGGGCTTTTTCCAAAATATGGAATTATCTGCTTCTAGTTCTATGTCTGTTTTTATTCCTTACTTAATCATCGAAGATGGTAATAATTATGTTCAGAACTCTACAATTGTTGATTTGGAAAAAGGAGATTCTGTCACATTGTCAATATTAGCGCCTCCAAGAACTGAAAATATGGTTGTCATAATCGGGGAATTTGGACGAGACTTTTGGCCGATTCGGGACCAAGGAGAATCTTGGATGACTTGGATAAGTAGAGGAGGAAATATAGATAATTCGAATAATGGAATTGAAAGAGTTCCGGCTTCTGAAAATAGTACATTCGATACAGTAAACCATAGTTCTGAAACCGGTGGTTCAGTAATTGTAAAAATCATACCAATTAATCGGGCAATGTCTCTATCGAAAGATGAAGGAGGAGTTCATTCTACTGGAATCGTTGATGGAAGAAGTGTATACGAACGATTGTTTGAAATGAGTGATCCAACAGATTCTTTCGATATTGTAGATGGTAAAGAAGGCTATTACGATAGGTGGGCGGGTCAGGGAAACCCTGCTTACGAAGATGCTGCTCAATACCTAATTAGTGAAATGACAGGTTTTGGTTTAGAAGTAATAGGCCATAGATTTGAATTTACAGATATTACAGGTTCTCAGAACCCAGAAGCATACAATATTTGTGCATATAAATGGGGAACAGAATTTCAAAATGAGTGGTTAGTTTTTGGAGCACATTTTGATGTCGCGCCTCCTGTCAATGGAGTGCTATTAGATCCTCATATAATTGGTGAAAGAACATACGGAACTAGAGTTGGAGCATACGACAATACGGCGGGTACTTCAATGGTTATGGAAACTGCAAAGGCACTAGCTGATTTTGAAAGTAGGAGAACTATGGTTTTCTGTCTTTGGTCAGGGGAAGAAGGCGGTAAAAGAGGCTCGGATTATTGGACCGAATACTATGTTGGCGAAGACAATCCTGATGTTACCATTACTAACTACATCAATTTAGATATGGCTGGAGTTAATTGGCCAGGTGGTGGCGGGGCTCCTCATGGAGATCCAGATCCAGCTATTGATGAGGATGGGTATCCAAAAGACGCCGAAGTATGGCCGATGAGAGTCTATATTGGCCCTGGACCTAATCACGATAAATTAGATCAACCCGGAATGGTTGGACTTTCAAACTGGATAGGTTCGGATGCTCTAGGGTTGGAAGAACAGATGGGGACGCTTGTAGGAACCAACTATTCTGCCGATACATGGAAAACTAGTGTTTGGTTGGATATGGATAGACCTGAAATTATTGTTTATGAAGATACAACTGCTAGAAGTGATCATGCTAGCTTCCAAGATAATTTGGATGTTGTGACTATTGGTTTCGGAGGACTGGTTGATGGTTATTGGTGTTACCACCAAGTCTGCGATACCTTGGATGAGATGGAAGCATGGATGGATACCACAGGTAAAGACTATGGCGAAGAAAATACAGGTGTGGCTAATGTAGTTAACAGCCTAGATATGATAACATGGTGGGCATTGATGACTTTCTTCCATTGTGATGAAAAGCCAGTGTTGAATTCATTGGTTTGATTTTATTTACAAAACGGCGTGAAAATATGGCGACTGGGAAATATGGGGATAGTCGTGCTATCGATGTTTCAGATTGGGGGCGACCTATTGCTCGATTCTTCGCTAAAAGATTAGAAAATACACCTGTAAGTGTATTAATGGTAACTCATTTTCATCTATTTATTTCTATTTTTTGTGCGTGGTTAATTCTCGAAGAAATGATAGTAGAAGGATGTATTGTCCTTGTAATAAAAGGAGTAATTGATGCTATAGACGGTGAGTTGGCGAGAATTAGAAAGAGACCTTCGCATGTTGGAAGGTATTGGGATACTGTTGCCGATACCATAGGATTGATTCTAGTAATGTATGCGTTTAGTCAATTCTTAAACTGGAATTATTTGCTAACTAGTAGTCTAATCTTATCTGTTTTATTTCAATATTCTTTGTTTAACCATTTCTCTGTTCGTGCAAGAATTCTTGGTTCGGGAGATACTACGAGTAGAGTAAATGAAAAAATTTGCCCTACAGCTCAGCCATGGGAAAAACAGAAGCATGTAGATTTCTTTCACAAAATATATCTTATCGGGTTTTCTTGGCAAGATCAGATTGTAGATTTCATAGTTGGGAAGGGGAGTAAAGATTTATCATTTGAATTGACTGTTTCGTCACTATTAGGATATGGCTTTCAATCTATATTGATTCTAATATTAGCGCTTAATTCAGAAATTGAATTATTACCTGAGTTAATATTTGGATTCAATGGCGGCTTAATGTTCCTTACTATTGTAAGAAGTTATTTCTGACTCAAGACGCGTTAAAGTTAATGCACTTAAAGAACTATTTTTTCTTGTATCGTAGCAATCTCTGTGTTTACTCCCTGTCAGTTCAATTATTTTCATCTGCTACGATACATCAATTATTCAATTGATGACTATTTTTATTATCCAATTAAACCATTTAAATATTTGAAATTAAACCAAATCAAACTGACACAGATAATTCCCCAAACATAGAAGATAATCTCAGACCAAGTCTTGATCTTTTTTCCGTCTAGAGGTCCCAATGGGATCATGTTGAATGTACCTAGAACTGCATTACCCCACATCCATGGTTCGATAATAAGCGCAACGATTGAGTTTCCAGTTGCACCAATTAATATTGCACCCAACCCCAATATCCATAGTAGGACATTTGTTACAGGACCTGCTAAGGCTATCTTACCAAATTGTGATTTTGTTGTATGTCCTGCAACCATAACAGCCCCCGGAGCCATGAATACTATTCCAAATACTGCAGCCAATATTACTCCGAATCTCAACCCTCCCGGAGAAGCTCTGAATTCTGCCCAACAACCATAATTTCTTGCGGCAATCTTGTGAGCTATTTCATGCAAAACAAAGGCTGGAGTTAATGCTAAGAAATATATTGCTCCACCGATTATAAATTGATAAGGGTCTGAGATTGCTCCAAAAATTCCTCCTGTGGACATAAACGCTAATGCCAAAGTAAATGCAACCGTGGCTTGAGAAAGATGTTCAACCTCAGTTTTGGAAAAATGCCAAATTGAGCCTTTGTGGATAGGTATCTTATGAGATTGTTGGGTTCCAAAAACTCTGAAGAAAGGTTGACCTGTACTATTTGCCGCAACGACACGAATATGTGGTTTTCGCCAATTTCCATCATCTCTTGCTCGAGTATGTGTCTTAGAATTATTATTGATATTTTCAAATGGATCTTCGTCTAACCACCGAGCACGAGGGTCTCGTTTTTCTGTCATATTACTCACATCCTTGAAAGCATCATCTTTGAATGCTCGTAATTTCAATCTTCCTCTAATAGGTCGTTGACGTCTTCAAGTAACTCTTCCCAAAAAGAATCCGGTGCTTCGGGAGCTTTGTCACTTATTTTCGATAACAATTCTTCAATTTCTTCTGGCGCAAGCGTTTCTGGTGTTCTTTTACGGTTACTTGCTACATCTCGTATTAGGGACCTTTCTTTTTTCTTTCTTTGTGCATCGAATCTTTCTTTGACTTCTTTAGCAGTTTTCGGTTGAGAAGTTCCTTGGTGTGCATCGATTAATGATTTGTAATAGGTCATCGTGACAGAATGTTCTGAATTCTCAATAAAATCAAGTGGGTTGGCTAACATTGTAACAAATTCTCTCGATAATCTATCTGCCTTTGTTGTTGCCGGACCTGAAGAAATCTTGTCTCTCACTTTTACATGAGATGATATGCAGGATTTACATCTTTGACTTCCTGCAATATCGGGAGCATCACAAGACAAGCAACATATGGAAAATCCCATCTGTTCCATGGCCCGCCGTGGTAATGACATGTTTTGGAGGACGCCCTTACTAGCAATGAAGCCTACCAATGTCCGTGTATCAACATACAAAAACAGGATTTGATAACTAAATTATTCTTTGACAAATAATATGAGAGCGATTTTAACGGACTTAGGTGTTGCAGCCTGCCTCATAAAAAATGAAGCGATTCTACTGGTAAAAGAGGCCTCAGGGCCTCAAAAAGGACGCTGGGGGATGCCAAAAGGAACTGTTGACGAAGGAGAGTTGCCAAGTTTTGCAGCATTGAGAGAATTGGAAGAAGAATGTGGAATTAGTGGAACCATAAAGAAAATGATTGGCGTAAGAGAGTGCCTCATACGAAATATTCCTGCAATATTTATTGTGTATTTGGTTGATTATGATTCGGCAGATGTAACTATTGACAATGATGAAATCGAAGATTATGGTTGGTTTGAATTGAATGGCTTCGAGTCAATTGACTGGATCAGCTCTGCAATGAGAGAATTGGCTACTGCTGCACTATCGGACGTGGACAAAGAGATGATCGATTATACCGAAGAAAGAGGGCAAGAATATTATTTATATTTATAATTCTATTAATTATTTGCTGCGTCGAGACTTTGTGGAGTGATTAATGTATCACTTGAATCTCTATATATTCGAGGAATTTGTAATTCTGATAAAGAGGGTAAAATATGAACTGTGCAACTAGGCCCACATGCAGGTGCTAAGTAATCTTCACCTGTATCTGTGAACACAATATTTATTCCGTGCCCTGCTGGTAATATCGCGTCTATAGCTTGGAACTCCATCATCATTGTTACCTGCTGCGAAGGAAGCACGGTTTGAGGCTCATAACCTCCTGCATGATATCGGATATCCATGGTTGCATGCCCCAATCTAATACCTGTTTCTGAATCTCTTAATTCAGCAAATATTTGGCCACCATCCATAGTCGCAACTGCTTCTAAATGTAATCTAATAAGCCCTGAAATCTGTAAATCTTCTGTTTCAGAGAGGGCTGAACAAACAGTGGTGACAGTTTGTCCACCTCCAACTACTGGCGCTCCGCCTCCTGTGAATGCGCCCGAACTAGAACATTCAGATAATGGAAGAGTATGCCAATCCAAATCTTCTGGAGGCCATGTTTGTTCTATTCGCCATTGGCCATCATTTCTCTGAACTTGCGCAATTGCCTCTGGCTTGGGTCCGTTCCCTTTCAAATAATATTCATACCATTCAAATAAATCTTGAGCCCAATCCCACCGAGTCATGTTGTGTATTGCTTCTCCTCCATAGCCACTATCCTGAGCATTGTGTTTAGTCCATTGATCTGGATAGTTGTGCTCCCATTGACCAAGAATTCCCCTTATTTCATACCCTGAATCAATATAGTCCTGATACCAATTGACTCCTATTGGGCCGCCGAAAACCTGGTGTGGATCTACATTCCAATCTTGTAATCCTTGCACCCAGTAAACGCTACCATTCCAATTTTCAAACGCTTTGTCGATATGGCTTCTCTCATCATAGTAATTTGACATGTAAGGATCTAGTTCGCCCGCCCCATAGGTTACAGGGCCTGCAAATAGGCCCTCTACAATATCGGGGCATACATTGTCTAAGTCATCTTCATTATAGTCAACAGTACTTGAAAAATAGTTCATGTGCATAACCTGACTTCTAGCTTCTGCACTTCCATTTTTGTAAAGCAAAGGATGCAATGCAGTGGTTCCAGAGATAGGAACTATAGTCTTAAGATATTCACTTCCTATAGCGGCCGCTTCCCATTGGGTCGCTCCCTCGTATGACTTGCCATAGAGCCCTACATTTCCATTTGACCAGTTTTGTTGGCCAAGCCATTCAACAGCATTGTGAATTCCCCATCCTTCTCCTGCTCCACGATAATCGAAACATCCACTGGAAAGTTCCGTACCAAACACAGCTACCTGGGCGAAAGCATATCCATGAGGGATAAAATTCTCAAAAATGAATTCGCCACGGCCTGCACTCACGATATTGGTTGGAGTTGATTCATCTCCTTGAGCGCCATATGAGAAATATGGGCTTATAACAGCTATTACAGGGACTGTTTCGCCCTCTAAAGTGTTACTTGGTAACCAATATGAAAGATGGACTTCTGAAGTTTCAGGGCCTGTTTCCCACACATCTGACGTGTCTACTTCAATTAGTGCCTCTTGAACATCGAGTGCATAATATGGCCCCTGTTCAAGAGTATAAGAAAAGGTGTGATTATCCTTCCAATCCAAAGTATGGCGATCGAAAATAGATGGGTATGTATCTCCTTGGTCAGAATTACCTACTTCAGAAGGCTCTGAAAATATACATCCAGACATGCTAACTACTATGATCATCAGAGTCATAGAAAGTGCATATAACCGGTTGGCCATGATTATCGGAGGTGGTGCTAATATTGTAACCTATGTTTTGAAAAGGTACTATTCGACGGCGATGTTATGGAAGTAAGTAAGACACATGAAAATCGTTGGATTATCCTCGGTATTATGAGTCTGAGTCTTGTAATTGTAATGCTGAATAATGTGACTTTGAATGTTGCATTACCTGAAATGTCTAAAGATTTACAGGCTAATAATAGTGATTTGCAATGGATAGTTGATTCCTATGCCTTGATTTTTGGAGGAATGCTCCTAGTTATGGGTGCATTAGGGGATAGATTTGGTCGAAAGAGAGCTTTACAATTGGGATTGGTTTTACTTGGATTAGCTTCTGCCGCTGCTGCATTTTATGCGGATTCTTCGAATGATGTCATTATGGCTAGAGCGACTATGGGGTTTGGTGCAGCATTAGTTATGCCAGCTACACTGTCAATTGTCATTGTTGTTTTCCCTAGAGAGGAGAGAGGTAAAGCGATTGGGATTTGGACGATGATGGCAGGTATTGGCGCACCTATTGGATTATTGGTCGGAGGTTGGGCTGTAGAAAATTATGATTGGCAGATGGTTTTCTTGATTAATATCCCAATTATATTATTGGCTCTGTCATTAGGATTAATTTTTGTACCCAATTCAAAGGATAGTAAAAAGACGCCTTTAGATCCGGTTGGAGCGGTATTATCGATAGCCGCCTTAGGGACTATTCTTTATGCTATAATTGAGGCACCATCACTAGGATGGACGAGTTCAGAAATGATTCTTATTAGTGGATTGGGAATAATTTTAACTTATATGTTTGTAAAATGGGAAAGGAGGACTGAATACCCAATGTTGCCAATTGGATTCTTTAAATTTAATGGTTTCTCTTTGGGTTTAATTGCAATAATGTTAGCTTCTTTCGTGATGTTCTCATTCATGTTTACTCAGATGTTACATTTTCAATTAGTAAGGGGCCATACTGCATTAGAAGCGGCTGTGAGATTCCTCCCCCTTCCTTTGGGCCTCATGCCCGCTGCGGCTAATAGTGACAGATTGTCTGCTAAATTTGGAAGTAATAATGTCATCTCAATGGGATTAGTTTTGATGACTGCTGCTATGGCGATATTTACTACTGTAGAAATTGATTCTGAATATATTCGACTGGCCTGTATTTTCCTGTTACTCGGATTTGGGATGGGTTTGACTCTAGCGCCTGCCACAACAGTGGTAATGGATTCCATACCTTCGGATAAAGCAGGGGTTGGTAGCGCTACTAATGACGCCAGTAGAGAAGTTGGAGGAGCACTTGGTATTGCGATAGGCGGGAGCGTGTTGAATGAATATTATCAAAGAAATATGGAAGTTCCTGTTGGCCTTGAGTTGGGCAATATCCCTCTAGAATCGTTTCCTGCAGCAATGCAAATCGGTGCCGAACTCATAGAAGGCGGGAATATCCTCGGGCTCACATTAATTGAAAATGCACAGCATGCATTTATGGAAGGCATGATTGCATCGGCAACAGTGATGGGAGTTATGGCGATTGCCGCTGCAATTTTGGTAAAATTGTATATGCCTTCTAAAATAATTACTAACCTTATTGAAGAAGAATGATTATCCAAGGCGTCTTTTAAGTTCAGAAATTAACTGCCTTGGTATAGGACTTTCAACTTTCATTCGTTTACCATTAGGGTGGTCAAAGGTGAGAGAAGATGCGTGCAAACATAATCTGTTAACACTTGCTTTACCGAATCCATGTCTTGTATCGCCAATTACTGGACAGCCTAAGTTCACCATATGTAAACGAATTTGAGCACGTCTGCCTGTGTCAATTTTAATACGAACTAGGCTGTGTTCTGGGCCTGTATCTTCTACTGACCAATTTGTAATTGCGGATTTGCCTGCACGACGTCCTTCTGGTACAAGCCTCATTCTTTTGTCCTTCATTTCTTGTATTCGTCCTGTTTCAATACCTGATTTTGCAGGAAGCCTTCCATGAACAACCGCATGGTAAATTCGTTCTATTGATCTGTCTTTGAATTGGTCTTGAAGCATGTCTCTAATCTCTGAAGAACGCGCTAAAATAAGACATCCTGAGGTTTCTCGATCTAATCTATGAACAAGATGGGCTCGGGTTTTACCATTCTCCCAGGCCCATGCAAATACTCTGTCAAACATTGTGTCCGCCTCGCCTCTATCGGTAGCAACAGATAACAATCCGGCTGGTTTATTTACGATAATAACAGATTTATCTGAATAAACCACTTCAGGCGCTGGGATGGAGGACTTGTATTTTCCAACTGTTTCATCGCCATCAAACTTTGAAAGAACTGTGATTGTGACTCCTGCTAAAATTTTGGCATTAGCACGTGTAACTTTGACTCCATCTGATCTTACACGTC
>Ga0213861_10000408_pt1 | contig 37650 bp, 38 predicted proteins | sample PICome_4_FD_160110 | JGI IMG/M metagenome (GOLD analysis project Ga0213861, IMG submission 160110) | Coastal seawater microbial communities near Pivers Island, North Carolina, United States - PICO131 | ecosystem: Environmental > Aquatic > Marine > Coastal | place: USA: North Carolina... | reverse complement strand
ACACAGAACTTTTTAAAGAGTGGTTTCAAGCTTTCTCTCAATCAGCAGGTGTTACTTTACACGTAGAAAATATTTATGGTGAGAATAGCCATCACAAAATTGAGTCTTGCTATAAAGGTTTAGCTAGATCATTAAAAGATGCTCTAGAAGTCGATAAAAGAATTAAAAACTCGATACCTTCGACTAAAGGCTCTATTTAAATTTGATGAATGTCACAATTGTTGACTACCAATCGGGCAATATAAGCTCTGTCATAAATTCTTTTACAGAGGTGGCTAAAGGTCAAGTTAATCTTGAGGTAACTTCAGATATAAAAAAAATTAAATCAAGTGACAAAATAGTTTTACCTGGACAAGGCTCATTTAAAAGCTGCGTTGACTCTTTGAATAGTATCAATGGATTAGTAGATACGCTGAAAGATTTCGCAATTACAAATAAGAAACCACTATTAGGAATTTGTGTAGGCTTACAAATGTTTGCAGATATTGGTTATGAAGAAGCAGAAACAAAGGGATTGGGTTGGATCTCTGGTAAAGTTTCTAAAATTGATAATCAAAAGGGAAAATTTAAACTTCCACACATTGGTTGGAACGAAATTGAAATTCAAAAGGAAAGCAAAATATTTAAAGACATAAAAAACAAATCTCATATGTATTTCGTACACAGTTATGAGTTTATACCCGAAGATAAATCAGTAATTTCAGCAACAACAGACTACTCATCAAAAATTGTTTGCTCTGTCGAAAAAGATAATTTATTTGGAACACAGTTTCACCCTGAGAAAAGTGATAAAATAGGATTAAAAATAATCGACAATTTTTTAAACTTATAATTTTATGCCAACTGATAAACAAAAACTTGGAATATTTGGAGAGGATATAGTTGCTAAAAATCTTATATGCCAAAAGTGTAAAAATAAAAAATCATTTCGTGAGGCTTAAATAATGAAAATATTTCCTGCAATAGACATCAAGGATAAAAAGTGTGTGAGATTAATCAAGGGAGACTTTGAAAACAAAACCGAATATGAAACTGCACCAATTGACCAAGCCGGTAAGTATAAAGATCACGGTTTTAAAAATTTACACATTGTTGATTTAGACGGAGCTTTAACTGGAAAGACGGTTAACCTTGATGTTATTAAGCAGATAGTTAGTAAATACGATTTAAAAATTGAAATTGGTGGCGGTGTTAGATCTCTTGATAGCATTAAGCAATACATCGATGCAGGTGTTGAAAAAGTAATTCTAGGAAGCGGTGCGATTAAAAATAAAGAATTTTTAAAAGAGTCCTGTGAAAAATTTAAAGGTCAAATTGCTTTAGGATTAGACGCAAAAGATGGAAATCTTTCCGTATCAGGTTGGAAAGAAAATCTAAATGTCAAAACCATAGACTTTCTTAAAGAAGTAAATAATTATGGAGTAAGTAGAATTATTTATACAGATATTAACAGAGATGGAATGAAAACCAGCCCTAATTTAGACGAGACTGTTAAAATTGCAGAGCTTTCTAATTGCGCTGTTGTGATTTCAGGAGGTGTTTCTTCAATAAACGACATTAAGAAAGCTAAAGAATTAAATAATAAAAAAATTGAAGGTATTATTGTTGGTAAAGCTATTTACGACGGTGATATTAAACTTGATGAGCTAGCGAAGGAGATCAGTGCTTAAAAATAGAATTATACCTTGTCTTGATGTTAAGAACGGAAGAGTAGTTAAAGGAATAAATTTTGTTAAGTTAAAAGATGCTGGAGATCCAGTCGAACAAGCTAAAATTTATAGCGATGGTGGAGCTGATGAGATTTGTTTTTTGGATATTACAGCTTCAAATGAAAATAGAGAGACAATTATTGACATTGTGAAAAAAACTGCAAAAGAATGTTTTGTTCCTTTAACTGTTGGTGGTGGTGTTAGAACTATTCAAAATATAACTGATTTATTATTAGCTGGTGCAGATAAAGTTTCAATAAATACAGCAGCAGTTAAAGACGTTAGTTTTGTAAAAGAGGCGTCTAAAAAATTTGGCTCTCAATGTATTGTTGTAGCTATCGATGCTAAAAAAGTTTCAGATAATAAATGGGAAGCCTTTACTCATGGAGGTAGAAATAAAACAGGCATTGATGCTGTAGAATTTGCTAAACAGGTAGAAACAAAAGGAGCAGGTGAAATTTTATTAACTTCCATGGATAGAGACGGAACAAAGTCTGGTTATGATGTTGAATTACTAAAAGTAATTACAGATAGCACTAATATTCCTGTTATTGCTTCTGGCGGTGTAGGCACTTTAGATCATCTGTATGATGGTATAGTCAAAGGTGGTGCGAGTGCAGTTTTAGCTGCTTCTATTTTCCATTATGGAGAATATAAAATCAAAGAAGCTAAAGAATATTTGAATTCTAAGAATGTATCGGTAAGATTATAAAATGTTTGAAAACCTAGAACAGTTAATACAAACCATTAGAGAGAGAAAAAATTCTTCTCCTGATAAATCGTATACGAATAAACTTCTTAACGATGAAAGCTTTAGTGTTGCAAAAGTTAAAGAGGAAATAGGAGAGTTAATCGAGGCTGTTGAACAAGATTCTAATAAAATACACGAAGCAGCAGATGTAATCTATCATTTGATGGTTTATCTTGAAGCTAATAATATAAAGATTGAAGATGTAATGAGTGAACTCAAGAAAAGACAAAGATGAGTTATGACAAAAAAAACATATTTGCTAAAATTCTAAGAGGAGAAATTCCTTGTCAGAAAGTTTATGAAAATGATCATGTTTTAGCTTTTCATGACATTAATCCACAAAAGAAAGTGCACGTATTAGTAATACCAAAAGGTGAATATGTTGATCTAGATGATTTCAACAATAAAGCATCTGATAAAGAGATTATTGAATTAAATAAAGCGGTTACACATGTAGCAAACTTAATGGGCTCAAAAGATAAAGGTTATAGAGCTCTTACAAATATTGGTAGTGATGGAGGACAAGAAGTTCCCCATCTACATTTTCATATTTTTACAGGTGAAAAGGTAGGAAAGATGGTTAGCTAATGGTTTCAAGAGTAAAAAGATTTTTTTTAGAGATAAAAGATTTTTCGAATACAGTCGATCTAAACCTTCCTGAAAATTATAAAATCATTTTAGATGACAAAAATGATTTTCAATTAAACAAATTTTTTTATAAACAAATAGGTCTAGATCATTATTGGAGAGATAGACTTCTTTGGTCGGACAAAGAATGGAAAAAATATGTTACGAATAAAAATTTAGAAACTCATGTTTTAAAAAAAGGAGAAGATCTAGTTGGATATTATGAACAAGAATATCACCCAGGTTCTAACGAGATAGAATTAATTAATATGGGAGTGTTAAAAGAATTCAGAGGTTTAAAACTAGGATCAACCCTTGTTAATCACGCTATTGCTAGTGCATCTAGAAAGAATCCAGAAAGAATGTGGGTTCATACTTGTAGTTTAGATCACAAACATGCGCTGCAAAACTATAAATCAAAAGGATTTGAAATTTTTAAAGAAGAAGAAATAGATTTCGTAGCTTAATTTATCTCAGGAATTTTAAAAGTCCCTTTTTTAAAGACATCATTTTTAGCGACAATATTTAAAGAGAAATTTATATTGTTATTATACTGGTCAATTATTTGCCAACCTTTTAAATCTAATGTTTTCTTGTCGAAGAAAACTATTATTTCATTTTCACCAAAATATGTAAGTTTAATAACCTGATTAGATTGTTCCATTTCTCCCGATTTTACAATTTCTAAAAGTTTATCTTTGTATAAAATATTTAAGAATGGAGATTTCGAAATGGGATAATAGTACGTTTTGTTATATCTCTTTTGTATTATTGCTAATTTTTTATTATTTATTATTAATTCTTTTTTCTTATCATCTAAATAATCACATTTTAATTTCCCAGGAAACTCTAAAAGACAAATCCCCTTTTCAGTTTCGTCATTAATAATTTGATTAAAGGTAAATTCTAAAGAATTTAAGTTATTTAATTGTGAAATAATTTGATTTTTTTCACTAGCTGATAAATTTGCTGATAGTAAAATAAAAAATGTGAATATTTTAAAGAACTTCACGTTTACCAACATGATTTGCTTTACTGACAATACCCTTTTCTTCCATCATATCGATAATTCTTGCTGCTCTATTGTAGCCGATTTGCAGTTTTCTTTGTAAGAAACTTGTAGAAGCCTTTCCTTCTGATTTAATAATATCAACTGCTTGGGAGTAAAGCTCATCTTCATCGCTATCACCGTCTGTTATAGATGAAGTGTCATTATTTGCCTGGGAAGTGATTTCATCCATATAATCTGGTTCACCTTGGGCTTTGATGGAGTTAACAATTTTTTCTATTTCGTTTTCTGAAACGAAAGGACCATGAATTCTTACAATTTTATTTGCTGAGGACATAAATAACATATCACCTTTACCTAATAACTGTTCTGCACCCTGTTCCCCTAATATTGTTCTACTATCTATTTTAGAACTCACTTGAAAAGAAACTCTTGTTGGAAAGTTTGCTTTAATTGTACCTGTGATCACATCAACACTTGGTCTTTGCGTTGCCATGATAATATGAATCCCCGCAGCTCTCGCCATTTGAGATAATTTCTGAATGTAGTTTTCTATCTCTTTGCCAGCAACAAGCATCAGATCTGACATCTCATCAACCACTACAACAATGTAAGGCATTTTTAATTTGTGTTTGGAATTGTAACCATCGATGTTTCTAACTCCAACTTTGCTCATAAGTTTGTATCTGCTATTCATTTCTTTCACTGTCCAAGATAAAGCAGATGTTGCTTTTTTTGCGTCAGTTATAACTGGAGTTAATAAATGAGGAATTCCTTCGTAAGTTGATAGTTCTAACATTTTAGGATCAATTAAAATAAATTTGCAGAGATCAGGATTTAATTTGTAAAGTAATGAAACAATAATCGTATTTATACAAACTGATTTGCCTGAACCTGTAGTTCCTGCAATTAATAAGTGAGGCATTGATGTCAGATCACCTACTATTGGCATACCAGAAATGCTTTTCCCAAGTGCTATAGGTAATTTTATATCTTTCTTTTGAAAATTTTCGTAAGCGATAATTTCTCGAAGAGATACACTTTCTCTCGTCTCGTTTGGTATCTCGATACCTACTGTATTTTTACCAGGAATTACAGAAACCCTTGCAGATGTTGAACTGGTATTACGCGCCAAATCTTCAGATAAATTAATTATTTTTGAAACTTTTACGCCTGGAGCTGGTTCAAATTCATATAAACTAACAACAGGGCCATTATTAATGGCTTTGATATTCCCATCTATACCAAAATCTAAAAGAATTTTTTCCATAAACTCGCCACCTGGACGATTTTTATTTAATTCCGATGCACCTAGTTTTGTAGAGCTTTTGTCTAAATAATCAATTGCTGGCAGTTTGTATTTTGACCTTAAACTATTAACTGGTTTTTCTACTTTAGTTAAATCTTCAAAAGAAAATGATTGTTGAGGCCTTTCAACGATTCCGCTTTTTTCCTCTATTGGTTCTGCTTCTAAATTTATTTCAGGAATAGTTTTTTCTTTTCTTTTAAATAAAGAAGCTATTATAGAAAAAGTTCCGGCAATTATTTTCTTTATATTTAAATCAGCAGAATAAATAAAAAAGATTAAGGTAAGCAAGAACAATCCATAGGCAGAATATGTATTATCAATATATGGAAACCATGTGCTTAAAAACTCATAACCAATCTTTCCAACAAAACCTGAGTTACCATTATCGATAAGCCAGAACGAATTGTTAAAAGTAATATAAATAAAAATAGTTCCTAAGATTAAATATGAAACTACTAAAAATAATTTTAAAATTATTTTTTTGATTTCTTTTTGAATTATCAAATTAATTCCCCAAAATAAAAAATTGGCTAAAATTAGAAATGAAACAAGGCCAAAACTTTGTAAAAGAAAATCAGCTATACTACTTCCATAAATTCCAAAGAAATTTTTAATCTCAAAGTCCCTATCACCATAGACAAATGACGGATCCTCCGGGGAATATGTTGTAAATGCTACTGCTAGTCCGATACTCGTTGAAATTAAGATTAATCCCATAAATTCAAAGGTTCGTTTTTTTAAAAAATTTGTTACACTGTCTAAAAAGTTTGTATTCATATCGAATCGTTATACGTACTTTTTACCATTTTTATGAAAGTGAGAAAAATTTTAATATGAAAAAACAGAGAATATGCATAGTTGGAGACGGTCTTTCAGGTTTAATGTCTGCTTTGGCATTAAATAAATTAGAAGGCTTGGAAGTTCATTTATTATCAAAAAAAAACAAGCATTTTAATGATAAAAGAACGACTGCTATTTCAGCCTTTAACTATGAATTTTTTAACGAAGTCATAGAAAAACTCGACAAAAAGTTATTTTGGCCTTCCAAAAAGATAAATCTTTTCTACGAGACAAAAGATCAGAACATGAATTTCTTAAACTTTAATGAAGATAGCAAAAATCTTATGTATGTTTTTGAGAATGACAAAATCAAAGAAATTCTAATTAAAGAAATACAAAAGAAAAAAATCAAAACTCTTCAAAAAAATATTAATGAATTAAAAGATTTAGATGGTTATGATATGAAAATATTATGTTTAGGTAGATCCTCAAAAATCTATCAAAATATAGTTGATAAAAGATCATTAAATAAGGATTACAAAGAAATCGCTATTACAGGCTATGTTAAACACAGCTTGAAGAATTTGAATACCGCTCAATATTTTTTAAAAGATGGCCCGTTAGCAATACTCCCTTTTTCAAAAAATTATTTTTCTTTCGTGTGGAGTGTAGATAAAGAGTTTCCCAAAAAAGATATTAATTTAGTTGTTAAATCTAAAATTTGCGAAGTTTTAAAAACAAAAAAAATTAAGATTTCAAATCAACAATCTTACCCTTTGACGCTTAATTTAAAACGAACATATTATAAAAATGATATTCTTATTTTAGGTGAAGGACTGCATACAGTTCATCCTGTAGCAGGTCAAGGATTCAATCTTGTCCTTAGAGATATTAATAAATTGCAAGAGATATTTAAATATTATACTGGATTAGGCTTGTCTTTGAATAGCTGTCCTGCTTTCGAAGATTTTACAAACAATAGAAAATCAGAAAACATTATTACTGGAATAGGTATTGATCTAACTCATAATTTCTTTAAAAAAAATAAAATATTAGATCCATTTAAAGAAACAATTTTGAAGAATATTTCTAAAAACAGTACTCTTAAAAAGATAAGTAAATTTATTTCTAATCAAGGTTTATCAATTTAATTCAATGAATATTTATGCTCTTTCATCAGGTAGAGGTCCGTCAGGAATAGCCATCGTTAGAATCTCAGGTAAAGACACTCTTAAAGTTTGTAAAAATTTGACTAAACTAAAAGAAATTAATTCTAACGGGGTAAATTATTGCAAATTCTTTGATCCTCACAAAGGTGAAGTAATAGACCCAGAGGCTCTATTATTGTGGTTTCCCGGGCCTAATAGCTATACTGGTGATGATCTGGCTGAGTTTCAGGTTCATGGAAGCAATGCTGTTATCAACGCCTTATTAAAGGCACTATCAGAACAAAATAATTGTAGATTAGCCGAACCTGGTGAATTTACAAAGATAGCTTTTCAAAACAATAAAATCGATCTTTTAAAAGCTGAAAGCATAGGCGATTTAATCCATGCAGAGACAGAGCTTCAAAGAGACCAAGCTGTTAAATTAGTCCAAGGCAATGCTTCTAATTATTATAATAATTTAAGAGAAAAACTAATAAAATCTTTATCTTATATCGAAGCTAAAATAGATTTTGCTGAAGATGATTTACCAGAAAAAGTTTTAAAGGAAGTACAAAACTCTATTAAAGCAATTCATAAAGATATTCATAAGATAATTGAGGACAATAAAGTTGGAGAAAAAATTAGAGATGGCTTTAGAGTTTCTATAACAGGCGAAGTTAATGCAGGGAAATCTTCTCTTTTAAATTTAATAGCAAAAAGAGATGTTGCTATTGTTTCAGATGAAGCTGGAACAACAAGAGATGTAATTGAGACTTATTTAAATATAGACGGATATCCAGTAATTTTAGCTGATACTGCAGGTATAAGAGACGTAAAAAATGAGGTCGAGAAAAAAGGGATATCTCTAGCTTTAGGAAAATCAAAAGAAGCAGATTTGAATATTGTTGTTATAGATAATACCTCAAAAAGTATAAACAACGAAATTAAAAAAATGATCAACAAGGATACAATAGTTTTGCTAAATAAATCGGACGTACAAAATAAGCAAAATCATAAATTTGATGCACATACAGTGTTAGCATCAGTTAAAGAAAATAAAAACATCGATAGTTTGATTAAAAAAATAAAAGAAAAATTAAGTAAAAAATTCACGTCTAATAATACTGCTTTAATCACAAGAGAAAGACATAGAGTTAAACTCAATGAGTGTTTGAAAGAATTAGATAATTTTCTTAAAAAAGATCAAAATAAAGATTTAGAATTAGCTGCTGAAGATCTAAGAATGGCTACACGACATCTTGGAAGCATAGTTGGCAAAGTTGATGTAGAGGAAATCCTTGGATCTATATTTAAAGACTTTTGTATAGGTAAATAAAATACCTCTTGTATTCCTAATATACCTCGTTACATTCATCTTATGAATAAACAAAGCTATGAAGTAGTAGTAATAGGGGGTGGACATGCTGGATGTGAGGCAGCAGCAGCATCCGCTAGAATGGACGTGAATACTGCTCTTTTTACACATAAAATAGAGACAATTGGAGAGATGTCGTGCAATCCTGCTATTGGGGGACTAGGTAAAGGGCACCTTGTAAGAGAAATAGATGCTTTAGACGGTGTAATGGGTGTTGTAACTGATAAATCAGGTATTCAATTTAGATTATTAAACAGAAGTAGAGGTCCAGCAGTGCAGGGACCTAGAACTCAGTCAGATCGAGCTCTTTACAAAGAGCACATGCAAAAAATATTACTTAACTATAAAAATTTAACTGTAATAGCTGATCCAGTCACAAAATTTTTATTTGATGATACCCAAAACAAAATTATTGGCTTTATATGTCAAAGCGGAAAAGAAGTTAGATGTAAAGAATTGATTTTAACTACAGGTACTTTTTTGAATGGCTTAATTCATATAGGAGAGACACAAATCCCTGCTGGTAGATTTGATGAGAAACCTTCTACAGGTTTGAGTGAACAGTTAGTCAAGTACAATATGAAAATTGGTAGACTTAAAACCGGAACACCACCAAGATTAGATGGTGACACTATTAATTATGATGAACTCGAGATGCAGCCGGCTGACGATGATCATTATTATTTTTCTTTTTTAACAAATAAAATTGATAATAAACAGATCAAATGTGGAATGACCTACACAAATAATGAGGTACATAAAATTATTAGTGACAACATTTCTAAAAGTGCTATGTATTCAGGTAATATTAAAGGTGTAGGACCACGATATTGTCCCGCTATAGAGGATAAAATTGTTAAGTTTAAGGAAAAAGATAAGCATCAAATTTTCCTGGAACCAGAAGGTTTAAAGGACAATACTATTTACCCAAATGGTATATCAACATCTCTGCCAGAAGAGATTCAGCTTGAAATATTGGCTAAAATAAAGGGTTTAGAGCAGGTTAAGATGAAAAGAGCTGGTTATGCTATAGAGTATGATTATGTTGATCCAAGAGAACTTAAAGCTACTCTCGAAACAAAAAAGATTAAGTCATTGTTTTTGGCAGGTCAAATTAATGGAACCACTGGTTACGAAGAAGCTGCAGCCCAAGGCTTAATAGCAGGTATTAATGCTGCTTTAAAAATTAGAAATAAATTTGAATTTGTCTTAGATCGGTCGACATCTTACATTGGCGTGATGATCGATGATCTTATAACTAAAGGAGTTAAAGAACCTTATCGTATGTTTACATCTAGAGCAGAATATAGATTAACTTTAAGAGCTGATAATGCTGATCAGAGGTTAACCGATCTTGGTATAAATTTAGATCTTATCAGTTCTGATAGAAAGAAAATATTTTTAGAAAAGAAAAAAAATATTCATTCACTTAATCATTTTCTGAAAACAAAATTTTTAACTCCCAATGAAGCAAAAAAACATGACATTAAAATTGCCATGGATGGTGTTAAAAGATCATGTCTAGAGGTTATGGGTCAGCGAAAAGTAAATATGGCTAAAATAAGGCATATTTTTACTGACATACCTTTGTTTCATAGCTCAATAGAAAAGCAGGTTGCAATAGATGCTCACTATATGGGATATTTAAAGAGACAAGAGCGAGACATCAAATCTTTTAAGAAAGATGAGTCTGTAATCATTCCTGAAAATATAAATTATGAAAATTTAAGTGGTTTGTCTAATGAGGTTAAATCTAAACTAATTTCTATTAAGCCAAAGACACTAGGTCAGGCTATTAGAATAGACGGTATTACTCCAGCAGCTGTTATAATATTATTATCCCATATTAAAAAGTTTAAATTCAAAGCTTCTGCGTAATGCAGGACAAAGATATAATAAAGATTCTTCAAAATCAGCTTAATTATTCAAGTAAATCCGTAGAAAAACTTAAAATTTTTAAAAATGAATTACTTAGGGCAAATAAAAAACATAACTTTATATCTAAAAGTACTGAAGTTGATATTTGGCATAGGCATATACTTGATTCTGCTCAATTAGTAAAATTTATTGACTTTTCAAAAGGATCTTTGTCAGATTTAGGTTCAGGAGCAGGATTTCCTGGCTTGGTTTTAGCAATATTCAATGAGAATAAGAGCTTTCACGTGAAATTATATGAAAAATCGCCTGTTAAAAGAGAATTTTTGGAGAATGTTAGTAAAATGTTATCCTTAAAAGTAGAAATCAAAGGAAATGTATATGATGAAATTGTTGATACAAATTATGTAGTGAGTAGAGCCTTTAAAAAATTGGAAGAAGTAATACAAGTTTCACGTGAAATCGTTAAAAAATCGCATAAATTAATAGTTTTAAAGGGTCAAAATGCACAGGAAGATATAAAAAAAGCTTTAAAAAAGAAAAAATACGCTTATAAATTTGAAGAGAGTATAACAAATATAGATTCAAAAATAATTATAGTCGATATAATAAAATGACGACAACTATTTCGGTGATTAATCAAAAGGGTGGAGTAGGTAAGACAACTACAGTTATAAATTTGGCCGCTTCATTGTCCATTATGGGTCAAAATAATCTTGTTATAGATTTAGATCCTCAGGGTAATGCCACAACAGGGTTTGGGAAAAGCAATAGTAATGAAGAAAAGAACATTTACAATTTATTAATTAAAAAAATAAATCTTAATCAGGCAATTCAAAAAACAAATATTGAAAATCTAGATATCATCGGGTCTCATGTTAATTTATCGGGATTAGAAGTAGAGACAGCAAGTGACTCAAAAAGAGCTTTTGTTTTAAAAGAAATCTTGTCATCTGAAAAATTCGGACTATTAAAAAAATATGATAATATTTTTATAGACTGCCCTCCATCTTTGAGTCTGTTAACTATTATGTCTTTGGTCGCATCAGATGAATTGTTAGTACCTTTACAAACAGAATTTTTTGCATTGGAAGGAATTACTCAGTTAGTTAAGACAATCGATAGAATTAAGGAAAATTTAAATCCAACACTTTCTATAAGAGGAATATTACTAACCATGTTTGACAAAAGAAATAAATTATCTTCAGAGGTTGATAGAGAAGCTAGAAATTATTTTAAAGATAAAGTTTATAAAACTGTAATTCAACGTAATGTAAGATTATCCGAGGCTCCCTCACATGGTTTGCCATGTGTATTATATGATAAGAGTTGTGTAGGAAGTAAGTCTTACTTCAAGCTAGCAGAGGAATTTAAAAATAATCTCGTGAGTGTTGCATGAGTGCTGGTAAAAAGAAAGGCTTAGGGAGAGGTCTCTCAGCATTATTCGGCGATCAATCTCCAAAGGAAAAGGAGATTGAAAAACATGAAATTAATAAAGTTTCGATAAGTGATCTGAGTAGAAATCCTTACCAACCAAGGCAAATTTTTGATGAAACTAAACTTGAGGAACTTTCTAATTCTATTAAAAAAAATGGGATAATCCAACCTATTGCTGTTAGGCCAAGTAAATCTAAGTCTAATAAATATGAAATAATTGCTGGGGAAAGAAGGTGGATAGCGGCTCAAAAAGCAGGACTTCATGAAATTCCGGTAAATATTTTAGATTTAAATGATGCTGAATCTTTAGAAGTAGCAATAGTGGAAAATATTCAAAGAGATGATCTAACTCCGATTGAAGAGGCTAGAGGCTATCAAAAACTATCAAAAGAATTTAATTACGATCATGAAAGCATTTCTAAACTAATGTCTAAAAGCAGAAGTCACATTAGCAATACTCTCAGATTATTAACACTTCCAAAAGACATAATTGCTATGCTGGAGGAAAAATCTTTAACATCAGGACAAGTGAGACCTTTAATTGGTCTGGATAATGCCTCAGATATTGCAGAGGAGATTGTAGCAAATAATTACAGCGCTAGAAAAGTAGAATATCTGGTAAAATCTAAAAAAGTTCAAAAATCTAAGAGTTATAAAACTGATGCAAATGTTTTGAGGGCGCAGGATCGTATTGAAAAAGTACTAGGGTTAAAAGTCAAGATAGTAAATAAAAAAAATAACTCGGGTAGCATTACAATAAGTTATAGAGATTTAGATCAATTTGAACTTGTAGCTAATTTACTATCTAAGTATTAGCTAATTCGCATACATCTATGATTAATTTTTTTACCAATATATTTTTATTGACTATTGGGTCTGACTTAATTTTAATTTCTAGATCGTAAGTTTTCTTTAAAACATTTTTAATTTTATTTTTATTCCATTTTTTTGCTTGAATCATAAACATAGTTTTGTCTTTCCAAAATATTGGTGGCTTAATAGTATTAACTGCATTTTCTAGGCTTAAATTTTTAGCTAATTCAGATGTTTCAACAAGTTTATTCATTCTTAGATTGATCATGTTCAAGTATAAAATATTTTTATCAGCATCCATTATTGTATCGCTTAGTAGCTTATTTGTTTTATCTTTGTTACCACACAGAGCCTCATCCTTAAGTAAGTTAAAATTATCGTTTACTTTAATGTTTAAAAGTAATTCTAGCAGATTAGTAATAATTTTTTTATTAGTAAAATATGTAATAATCTTATCTAATTCGTTATGTAATTTGACCCTATCGAGGTTGGTGCTTTCAATTATCATATTTATATTCTGAGGAGATAAACCTTCATAACCTTTAAGTTTATCTATTATTATTTTTTTTATATTCATTTCGTTATCAGCATAACAGGCGATAACACCAATATTATTTGATTTTTCAAAGTAATTTCTAAGTTTTGATTTTTTATCTAACAGTTCTGCAAATAGATATATTTGTTGATCTCCAAGCTTATCTTCAATTCCTTTAAAAATTTCTAATATTTTATCGTTAGAGTTTTCTATAAAATAAATTTTTTTTTGACTAAAAAGTGAAATATTAAATATTTCATTTATAAACCTTTCCTCATCTTTAATTATTTCTTCCTGATTATATCTAATTACTTCAGAGTTTTTGTTGTTTAATTTTATTTTATTTTTGAATTCATTTTTTAAGCCAACATTTTCACCATAAAATAATAAAATATTTTTATCTTCTAAATTATTATTTTGTTCAATTAAATAGCTTTTAAATATCATTTAATCTAAATAAAATTTCTTCTAAAATTTTATTACCCAAATTATTTGATAATTGACTAACTAATTTCTTTTCAGCATTTATATTTTGAGAGTGTTGGGTTGAAGTATTGTAATCCCCCTTTTCTTGAACTATAAACGGTTCAAGGTTAAAGTCTGCACTTTCAATTGTAATATTAGCATTAATTAATATTTGATATTTAGTAATTTCATTTTTAATATTTTTTTCTTTAATAATCTTATTTTTTTTTGTTTCTATTATTAGGATAATTTTTTTTTCAAAATTATTGTTTAATATGGATTTAATTTTATTTTTTAAATTATAATTTATTCTATTATTTCCAGTAGTTCTTATTTCCTCAATAGAGAAATTTATTAATTCAGCTTGATTATAAACTTTAAAGCCACAACCAGTTGTAATTAGTAAAACTATTAAGATTTGAAAAATGATCTTTTTCATTAGTTGGAAACTATATAGTTTATAATTTTATTTTTCACAAAAATTGTTTTTATAATTTTTTTATTTTCAATATACTTTTTTGCTTTTGATTTGTTTATAATTGTCTTATTTAGCTCTTTTTCGAGTAAATCCTTTTTAACTGTAAGTATATCTCGAGTTTTTCCGTTAATCTGTACTGCCAATTTTATTTCTTCTACAGTGTTTTTTTCAATTTTTGGCCATTCATCAGTTTTTGAGCATCCTATTAATTCTAAGCACTCATAAGCAAGATGGGGTGTAAATGGAATCATAAGCTTCATAATTTTTATAATATTATTTTCTAAAGTTTTTTTACTTATTCCATTTTTTAAATTTTCTCTAAAATATTTATAAGTCTCATAAAAATATGCAATAGATACATTAAATCTAAAATTTTTAATTGAATTATCTATTTTGATAACAAAATTATTAATTTCTAAAATGAATTTTTTTTCAGCATCGTTATTATTTTTTTCATTGGGTTTAGTAAATATCAAATAATTCAAATCCCAAATTTTCTGCAAGAATTTATGCGCAGAAGCAACACCGGCATCAGACCATAGTATATCTTTTTCTGGAGGACTATCTGATAATATAAACCACCTTACAGCATCTGCTCCATATTGTTTAATCATAGTTTCGGGATCAACAGTATTTCTTTTTGATTTAGACATTGATTCAGGTGGACCGACTTTAACTTCAGTTTTATCCCTTTTTTTCAAATATGTTTTAGAGTCAATTTTTTCAACTTCTTTAGGGTAAAGCCAGTTACCCTCTCTGTCCTTATAAGATTCATGGCAAACCATTCCTTGAGTAAAAAGATTTTTAAATGGTTCTGATATATTTATTTTTTTACTACATTGATTTAAACCTTTAGTAAAAAAACGTGAATAGAGTAAATGAAGTATAGCGTGCTCGATGCCGCCAATATATTGATCTACTGGCATCCAATAATTTATTTGTTTCTCATCAAAAGGAGAGACCTGATGTTTTGGAGAACAAAAGCGAAGAAAATACCACGATGAGTCAACAAAGGTGTCAAGGGTATCGGTTTCTCTAATTGCATTTTTGCCTGTAGATTTTTGTTTAGTTAGTTTCCAATTTGGATGAACTTCAAGAGGATTTCCTTGTGCATTTAGATCTATATCTTCAGGTAATTCTACAGGTAACTCACTTTTATCTACCGGTACAATACTGCCATCCTCAAGATAAATCATTGGGATTGGACATCCCCAATAACGTTGTCTAGAAACACCCCAGTCTTTCAATCGATACAGAACTTTCTGTTTACCAATACCCTTATCTTCAAATATTTTGATAACTTTTTTTTTAGCAGATTGAATATCTAGGCCATTTAAAAATTCAGAATTTATTAATTTTCCATCTCCCGTGTAAGCAATATTTAATTTTGTATTCTTTTCGCCATTATCTACAACTTTGGTAATGTCTAATTTATATTTTTTTGCAAAGTCAAAATCTCTTTGATCGTGAGCTGGACATCCAAATATTGCACCAGTTCCATAATCCATTAATACAAAATTAGCAAAAAAAACTGGAATCTTTTTCTTGTTGAAAGGGTGTTTAACAAAAAGACCTGTATTAAAACCTAACTTTTCAGCATTTGCTAGAGCTTCTTCAGTAGTCCCAGTTTTATCTGATTCTTTTTTAAAATTTATGAAAGACAAGATTTTTGAAAATTTTTGGTTAAGGGGATGATCTATTGAAAGAGCAATAAAACTAGCTCCAAATATAGTATCTGGTCTTGTAGTAAAAACTTTTATAGTATCTGTACCATTATCTATTTCAAAATTTATTTCGCAACCATAAGATTTTCCTATCCAATTTTTTTGCATTAATTTAACTTTTTCAGGCCATCCATCCAAATTTTCTAAATCATTAAGAAGTTCATTTGAAAATTTAGTTATATTGAAAAACCATTGTGATAATTTCTTTCTTTCTACAATTGCATTAGATCTCCAACCTCTACCATCAATCACTTGCTCATTAGCAAGAACAGTTTTTTCAATTGGATCCCAATTTACATAAGTCTCTTTTCTTGAAACTAAACCTTGATTATAAAAATCGATAAAAATTTCCTGCTGGTGCTTATAATAATTTTTATCACATGTTGAAATTTCTAAACCCCAATCAATTGACAGGCCTAAAAGCTTAAGTTGTGATTTCATTGTTTCTATGTTTTTTTTTGTCCATTCTTTAGGATGAAGTTTATTTTGCTTTGATGCATTTTCGGCTGGCAAACCGAAAGCATCCCAACCCATTGGATGTAAAACATTGTGCCCATTAAGATATTTATATCGAGCTATTACATCGCCTATTGTATAATTTCTAACATGTCCCATGTGAATGTTACCTGATGGATAGGGAAACATTTCTAAACAATAAAATTTTAATCCATCTTTTCTATAAAGATTTTTCTTAAGAAAAATATCCTGCCACTTTTTTTCAATTACTTGAAAATTGAGTCTTTCCATCTAAATTATTTTTTATTTTTTTTTTTATTTTCTCTTTCAAAAACAGCAGCTTTTTTTAAAATAGCACTTAACAGTTCCGAACTAATAGCGCTATTTTTTACTAGATTAACTCTACAATTTAATCCTCTATCACAAATTTTTTTATGAACGGTTATTTTTAGATTGTCTGACCTAATTTCATTAGATAAAAATCTTACACTTATTTTAATAGAGTCATCATCATTATTGTCGGAATACCAATCAGTAATTATTATGCCTCCAGAATAGTCCACAGTAGTAAGTGGAAGAAAATCTAAAATTTCCAAAGACGATCTCCACATAGGATTAGAGGAACTGAATTCATAATTAGTAGATCCACGTTTACCAATATTTCCTAAAGAAATTCCCCTACCTTCCTCAACATTTTTTCTTGCTTTTGCTTCAGGTCCATCAGGCATAGTTCTTTGATCAACTTTTTTGTACATGCCGCATGAGTTTAAAAAAAACAGATTAGATATTAGAAAAATTATCGATAAATATTTTAAAATTTTCATGATTAATGTATAATTTATGTAAAATGTAATAATACAACTTTTTAAAGTTTGATAGTTAGTTAAATTAGCTCATAAAATCAATAATTCATATAAAATTGTTGTAAAAATATCACAACTCTAAAAAAAACACAGAGTAAAGCTAAAAAAGATAAGTAATTAAGTGCTTTTTTGATAAATATGACGTGTTTAATAACAATTATTAAATTTAATAATAAACAAAGGAAAAAACATGAAAAACATACTTAAAACAATAGCTGTTTTAGTTTCGGCTTCATTAATTTCTGTAGTAGCAAAAGCAGGTGAACTAGCAGTTTCTGGTTCAGCTAATGCTTCTTACGTAATTAATGGTGGTCAAACTACTACAGGTAAAGCTCTTGGTATTTCAAACGAACTAATGTTCAAAGCTTCAGGCGAATTGGACAATGGTTTCACATGGGACTACCATACTGAATTAGACATGGCTGACGGTGGTGCTGCATCAAATGATGACACAGCATTAGTAATCGGTCTTGGTGATTTAGGTAAATTCGGTATATACGACGCTGAAGGCGGATTATCTACTGAGTTAGCATGGGGAATTGGTGCTATGGGAGTAGGTGCTGACTACGCTAACACAATGACAAACATTGGTAGAGGTTATGACGTATCTTCAGATCCACACGTAGCATACTACACGCCAGCGGGATTAATACCGTTCGGAATAGAAGCTGCAATAGGATATGCTCCTAACACAGCTGATGGTCAAGGTAACAGTTACAAAAATTCTGGTGTTCAAGCAAATGCTGCATTAGGTGGTACAGATGCTACTCAATACAGAGTAAGCGCTGCGCCAATCGATGGTTTAAAAATCGGTGCTGACTATTACGAAGTCGGTGGAAACACACTAGCTGTTAGACAAGACAAAACAGGTGGTAACATGTATGCTCAGTACGCAATGGGTAACTTCAAAGTCGGTATAACAGAAGGTTATGTAGAAACAGGTCTTATAGCTAAAACTACAGGTGTAGTTGCTGATACAGCTACAGCTCTTAACGCTCCTAGATACAATTCTAGTGGTATGGGTGTAGAGTTTGCTGTAAATGACCAATTATCTATTTCATACACTACTGAAGAGTTCGAAAGAGTAACTACGGCTCCAATCGCAGCTACTGCTTCAACAACAGTTAAAACTACTGTAACTTCAGAGCAAGATACTATTATGGCAGCATACAATATCGGTGGTGCTACTGTAGGAGTTTCGATAATTGATACAGATGATTCTGACTACACAGTAGGAAAAGAAGAAACTAAAACTATATTCTCTCTAGGAATGGAATTCTAAGAATTCTAATTACTAAAGATTTTATTATTAAAAAAGCCGGTCAATTATGGCCGGCTTTTTTTTTATCTCAGAAAAAACAGTAAAAGCATCACACTTAACGTTTTTAAGTTTATTCAAATTTGATATTTTTATTCCTCCCAAAGGAATGAGTTGATTCCTAAATAAATTAGCCATTAAATTATATCTTATAATACCTAAATAACTTTTTTTATATTGATAGGATGTTTTAAATAATCTTGAGAAAATAATTATAGAGCAACCTTGCAGTTTTTTAGTTCTTATTTCATTAACGTTATGTGCAGAACCTATGATTTTAAACTTAGTGTTATTGAGAAAAGGTTTTTTAAACTTATGATTGTATGCTGATATATAAAAACCATCAGCTTTTAAATTTTTAGCTAGGATAAAGTTGTTTGCTATATAAAAATATATATTTTTTCTTTTACAGATATTTCTAAATTTTAGTAATTGATCAAATTTTTCATTATTTTCATTATTTCTGTAAATAACTATAAATTTGTTACGCTTTTTTATGTTATTTAAATTGATATCTTTGATACTTTCTACAATAAGATAATATTTTTTTTTATGAGAAAACATTTATGAGTATAATAATTGAAAGGTTTAATAAAATAAAATTTAATATTGACTTATTAAAACCAAAAAAACCAACAAATATTATAGCTGTGAGCAAAACCTTTCCATTGTCTCACATTCAACCATTAATTAACCATGGTCATAATCACTTTGGTGAAAATAAAGTTCAAGAAGCCATATCAAAGTGGTCAGAAATAAAAAAAAATAATGATCAAATAAATCTTCACATGATTGGCAAACTACAAAGTAATAAAGCTAAAAATGCAGTTGACATCTTTGATTATATTCATTCTTTGGATAATCAAAAACTTGCTAATATTTTAGCTAAACATCAAAATGATACAAACAAATTTTTACATTATTTTATACAAGTAAATATTTCTAAGGAGCTACAAAAAACTGGAATATCAATAAATGAACTCGATGCTTTCTATAATTATTGCACTAAAGAAATAAAATTAAAAATTGTTGGATTAATGCTAATTCCACCTAATGATAATAATGCGAAAAAGTATTTTAAATTTTTAGATGAATTAAATAATTCTTTTGCTTTAAAAGAACTAAGTATGGGCATGTCTGCTGATTATGTTGAAGCCATCGAATGCGGAGCAACTTTTGTCAGAATAGGCACCTCTATTTTTGGAGAAAGATCTTAAACAATTATTATTTTAGTATTTTTCTTAAGATCTTGAATTAATTTTATTAGTTTGTCTTTCCTTATAGCAACGCATCCTTTTGTGTGTTTAAAGTATTTTGTAGCAACGTGAATAAAGATAGCACTACCTTTACCTTTTCTAACTGGATTCATGTTGTAGTTAAGTACGCCGATAATGTCGTAAATGTTATCTTTCCTGTAGATCTTTTCTGAGCTGAAATTAAATGGATATTTTATAAGTTTATTATATTTTTTTGATCTAGAGTCATCACACCAGCCGTGCTTTTTATTAATCACAATTTTTTTTATATTAGTTTTAAGGCTTTTTACTCTATCTTTTCTATATAAAATAAATTTTATTTTATAGTGACCTTTTGGAGTAATTAAATCACCCTCTTTTTTTTTAACACCAATTCCCCTTTTACCTACAGCACATTTTATTCTATAATCTTTATAGATTAGATTTTTATTTTTTATTGTTATATGCATCAATTAAATGTTTTAGTTCTTGGTCCAAAAAGTTTTATTAATACACTAATAGAACTTAAACAATATTTAAAGTTTAATTTGTCTAAAACAAATAATATTTTGGATAAAAATTTAATGGCCAATTATGATATTTTACTTTTCCATGAGGAATTTTTAGAAAATAAAAATAGTAAAAATATTATAGATAATTTAACTACTATTAAAATTTTATCCTCTACTTCTTTAAGTAAAGCTATTAGACATGATGCTTTTCTTAAACTTCCAACAAGCATTAATGAAATAAATTTTACAATTGAAAATTCAGCAATTAAAAAAAAATTTATTAAAAATTCATCAATAAAGATAAAAAATTACTCTCTAGATAAGAATGAAAAAAAATTATCTAAAAATAATATTTTTATAATTTTAACAGAAAAAGAAATTCAGTTGTTGGAACTTTTTTTACATAGCTCTTTTTCAATATCAAAAAAAGAAATTTTATCTAAAGTTTGGCATTATTCATCTGATGCAGATACTCATACAGTTGAAACACATATTTATAGATTAAGAAAAAAAATTAACGATCAATTTTCTGATGATCAGTTCATCGTGAATGATAAAAATGGTTATTCTTTATGAAAAAGAGGAATAAAATAGCCAAAGATCTTTTTACTAATAAGTATCGAAAAAGAGTCGTTAAACCAAAAAAAGGAAAAGGAAGTTTTAAAAGGAAAAAAAATTAATTTATTCTTGCACCAATTTGTTGAATTACTTTCGAAGCCATTTCTGTTCCTTTTACTAAACTTTCTTTTAAACCCATCTTATTAATATGACCATGAAGGAAGCCAGCTGCAAACAAGTCTCCAGCTCCAGTAAGATCAAGAATTTTCAAATTTTTTTGACATTCGCATGTTATTACTTCATTTTTATTAATCGCAATACTACCTTTATCTGACCTTGTTATGACTATGGTTTTGTTCAACTTTTTTCCAAATGAAATAACATCGTCAATAGATTTGGCATCTATTAATTCCAAGATTTCTTGCTCGTTAGCAAAAGTAATATCTAACTTATTTTGAACTAAATCTAGAAAACTCTTTTTATGACGGTCAACACAAAATTTATCTGATAAAGACATTGCAATTTTATTAGAATATTTAATAGCTTCATCGAAAGCTTCTTTTGGCTCACCTTCATCCCACAAATATCCCTCAAGAAGAGTTATTTCACTATTTTTGATAGCCTGAGTATCTATGTCTGTCTTATTTATTTTTCCTGCAGTGCCAAGAAAAGTACACATTGTTCGCTCTGAGTCTGGTGTTATAAGAATAAGGCATGTTCCAGTAGGTAAATTTTCTTTTTTCTTAGAGTAGAAATATTCTACTTTTTCTTTTTTTAAACCTTGTTCATATTTTTGACCAAGTTCATCGTTATTTACTTTACCAATAAACCCTACTTTATTACCTAGTTGGGATAGACCAACAATCGAATTAGCGACAGATCCACCAGAAACTGTTTCTTCAATTCTAAGGTTACCCAATAATTTTTTAAATTCTACTTCATCTATCAATTTCATATTACTTTTAGCTAAATTATTTTTAACTAGAAACTGATCATCCACCTTACAAATCACATCAACTATCGCATTTCCTATGCCTAATATATTCATTAATTATGCTCTCTTAGTTATAATTGGTTTTTTTCTACTTGGATAACACCTTTTACAAATTTTACAAGTAGTTCCATAACAATCTCTAGCCTTACAATATTCTCTTCCATACCAAATAATTTGTAGATGAAGTTTGTTCCAATATTTTATTGGAAAAATTTTCTTTAAATCTTTTTCTGTTTGAACAACATTTTTTCCATTCGTTAAGCCCCATCTTTGTGCCAATCTATGAATGTGAGTATCTACTGGAAAAGCTGGATAGCCAAAAGCTTGAGACATTACTACGCTTGCAGTTTTATGGCCTACACCAGGGAGGCTTTCAAGGTCTTCATATGTTCTAGGAACTTTGCTTTTATATTTTTCAACAAGAGTTTTTGAAAGATAATATATGCTTTTAGCTTTAATTCTAAATATGCCTATTTTATTAATCAATTTTTCAATTTTTTTCCTTCCTATTTTTACAAAGTGTTTTGGTTGATTGTATTTTGGATAAATACTTTTTGTAACGTTATTAACATTAACATCAGTGCATTGAGCAGAAAGTAATACAGATATTAATAAAGTAAAAGTGTTGTTGTAATTTAAAGGAGTAGGTACTTTGGGATATATTTTATTTAACTCCTTTAAAATGATTTTAGATTTTTCTTTTTTATTCACTTAAAGTTTAAAAGATCACGCATTGAATAAAGTCCTGGTTTTTTGGACATAAGCCACATAGCAGCCGTTAATGCACCCTCTGAATAGAGAGCTCTGTCAAAAGACTCGTGATTAAGTTTAACTATTTCTTTCCCACTTGAAAATCTAACTTCATGTTCACCAATAATGTCTCCTTTTCGAATTGAGTTAAAATTGATTTTTTTTGAGTAAGGAAAAGATTTTTTATTTAAATATTTTTTTCCAATTATATTATAAAATTTTTTATTTTTCCCATCTGCTATTCCTTTACCAAGCATTAAAGCAGTCCCAGATGGATAATCTGTTTTCTGTCTGTGATGAACTTCATATACTTTGCTGAGAAAACTACTTCCTAAAGATTTAGATGTAATTTCCGTCAAATACATTAATAAATTTACTCCAAGACTCATATTACCAGATTTTAAAATTGGAATTTTCCTTGAAAATTTTTTAATTAAGTTTTCATCTTTCTGAGAAAAACCTGTTGTTCCAATTACAACTTTTTTTTTAAGCTTGGTAGCAATTTTTAAAATCTCAATAGTGCATTTTGGAACAGTAAAATCGATAATTATATTTGTATTTTTAAATGATTCAATATTATTAAGACCGGGTTTCACGCCTGAAATTTTTTTATTAATTAATTTATTTTCTGTTAAAGAAACTAATTTAAAATTTTTATTATTTTTTGATGACTTTATGAGTTGTTGGCCCATTCTACCCATGCAGCCTGTTATAGATAAATTTATTTTTTTTATCATTTTATAAAATAAATTACTACAATAATAAGCAATGTAATTACAGCCCAAATAGATAAATTTCTTAAAAATTCTTTTAGCTTATTATTAGTAGATAAAAACCTAGGTAAGATTAGCGCCAATACTGCAATTAAAAAAATTGCTGACATTATTTGATCTGTTTGCATTTAAACTAAGAATTTTTCCAAAACTTTTTTGCTTTTTCAAAAAAACTTTTAATGATTGGATCAGGCTTACTACCTTCAATTCCATTAAATTCTTCTAATATTTCTTTTTGTCTTTTTGAAAGAGAGGTGGGCACTTGAGTAATAATTCTTATATATAAGTCTCCAAGAATACTTCTTCTTAAAATAGGCATACCTTTTCCTTTTAATCTAAATTGTTTGCCATGTTGTGTTCCTGGTGGTATTTTAATTTTTGATTTTCCACCATCAATAGAAGGCACCTCTACGGAAGTTCCAAGTGCTGCATCAGCAAAGGAGATAGGTAATTCATAATATAGATTTTCTTCTGATCTTTTAAAAATTTCGTGATTATCTATTGAAACAAATAAATAAAGATCCCCATTAGAACCGCCTTTAGATCCCGCTTCCCCTTTTCCAGAAACTCTTATTCTAGTTCCATCATCAACCCCCTTTGGAATTTTAACGGTTACATTTTCATTTGCTTGGACTTTGCCGTTACCATTACAGTTATTACATGGTTTACCAATTGTTTCACCATAGCCGCTGCACTGAGGGCAAGTTTGTTGAACTGTAAAAAATCCTTGATTTGTTCTTACTTTTCCTCTTCCAGAACAGTAATCACATTTAACAGGCTTAGAACCTTTTGCAGCACCACTACCAGAACAAGATGAACATGACTTATAAGTTGTGTACTTAACATTTTTCTCAATACCTTTAAAAGCATCCTCTAAACTAATGCTAACATCGTATCTTAAATCATTTCCACGATTACTTGATCTCCTAGAAGATCCACCTCCTCCAAAGTCACCAAAAAAATCTTCAAAAATGTCTGAGAAAGAAGAGGTGTCAAAGCCTCCAAAACCTTGACCACCACCAGATTCTTCAAATGCAGCATGACCAAATTGATCATAATTTGTTTTTCTCTTCTCATCAGAAAGAATGTGATAAGCTTCACTGGCCTCTTTAAATTTTTCTTCAGAGGCTTTGTCACCTTTAGTTTTATCAGGATGGAATTTTAGAGCGAGTTTACGATAAGCTTTTTTTATTTCATCTTTAGATGCTGATTTAGTAACACCTAAGACATCATAACAATCTCTTTTAGCCACAGGACGTCTCCTTAATTATTTTCTTAGGCGCTTTTTTCTTTGTCTTCTTCTTTTTCTTTTACATCTTCAAAATCAGCATCGACTACATTTTCTTTATCATTAGGTTTTGCTTCTTTTGTTTTATTAGCTTCCGGTTTTTGCTGACTCTTATACACAGCTTCACCTAATTTCATTGAAACTTGGATTAAACTTTGCGTTTTCTTTTTAATATCTTCAGCGTCAGTTCCTTCTAAAGATTTTTTAAGATCAGCTATACCATCTTCAATAGCTTTTTTTTCTTCAGCTGAAATTTTATCTCCATGTTCTTTTAAACTTTTTTCTGTAGAAAAAACTAGACTATCTGCCTGGTTTCTAGCATCTACTGACTCTCTTTTCTTTTTATCAGTTTCCTTGTTAGCTTCAGCTTCTTTAACCATTTTCTGAATTTCTTCTTCAGATAAACCACCTGAAGCTTGAATTTGAATTTTTTGTTCTTTTCCAGTACCTTTATCTTTTGCAGAAACATTAACAATTCCGTTAGCATCTATATCAAAAGTCACCTCAATCTGAGGAGTACCTCTTGGCGCAGGTGGTAACCCTACAAGCTCAAAGTTACCTAAAATTTTGTTATCTGTAGCCATCTCTCTTTCACCCTGAAGAACTCTGATTGATACAGCGGGCTGATTATCTTCGGCTGTTGAAAAAACCTGACTTTTTTTAGTTGGTATGGTTGTGTTTTTTTCTATTAGTTTTGTTGATACGCCACCTAAAGTTTCAATACCAAGTGATAATGGAGTTACGTCTAATAATAATACATCTTTAACATCACCTTGAAGCACTCCTGCTTGAATAGCTGCGCCCATTGCAACTACTTCATCAGGGTTAACACTTTTATTAGGCTCTTTGCCAAAGAAGTTTTTTACAGTTTCGATTATTTTAGGCATTCTAGTCATACCGCCGACTAAAACTACTTCGTTAATTTCTGCAGCTGAAAAGCCAGAATCTTTTAGGGCTGTTTTACATGGTTCTAAGGTTCTTTCCACAAGATCTGCAACTAAAGCTTCTAATTTAGCTCTAGTAAATTTTAAATTAACGTGTTTAGGTCCAGTCTTATCTGCAGTTATAAATGGAAGATTAATTTCTGTTTGTGTTGCTGAAGACAATTCTATTTTAGCCTTTTCAGCAGCTTCTTTAAGTCTTTGAAGAGCCAGTTTATCATTTCTTAAATCAATACCATTATCTTTTTTAAATTCATCAATTAAATAATTTACAATAGCATCATCAAAATCTTCACCACCTAAGAATGTATCACCATTTGTAGACTTAACTTCAAAAACGCCATCACCTATTTCAAGAATTGAAACATCAAAGGTCCCACCACCTAAGTCATAAACAGCAATTTTCTGACCATTTTTTTTATCAAGACCATATGCTAGAGCTGCTGCTGTTGGTTCATTGATAATTCTTAAAACCTCAAGTCCAGCTATTTTCCCAGCGTCTTTAGTCGCTTGTCTTTGAGCATCATTAAAATATGCGGGCACAGTTATTACAGCTTTAGTAACTGCTTGACCTAAATATTTTTCGGCAGTCTCTTTCATTTTTTGTAAAATGAATGCTGAAATTTGAGAAGGTGAATACGTTTTACCCTTACCTTCAACCCACGCTTCATTGTTATCTGATTTAACAATCTTAAATGCTACTTTGCCAATATCTTTTTTGACAGTTTCGTCTTCAAACGATCTTCCGATTAATCTTTTGGCTGCAAAAATGGTGTCTTGAGCGTTAGTTACAGCTTGTCTCTTAGCTGGCTGGCCTATTAGTTTTTCTTCATTTTCTAAAAATGCTACAACTGATGGTGTTGTTCTAGCACCTTCTGCATTTTCTAAAACCTTTGCTTGTGTGCTGTCCATTATGGCTACACATGAATTCGTAGTTCCTAAATCTATTCCAATTACTTTACTCATTAATTTTAATCCTTTGTTAGTTGTTTGTATATGGGTGCTTTTTTTTCATCTACAAGGTCATTTTTTCTCTGTTTTACCCTCATTTTTCTCAATTTTTTTTGCCACTCCTACTAGTGCTGGTCTTAAAAGTCTTTCGCCTAGCATATACCCTGCCTGTATTTCTTGTAAAATAGTTCCTGGGGTTGCCTTAACATCCTCGATTTCGGACATTGCTTGGTGAAAATTAGGATCAAATTTTTTATTTTTTGTATTTATTTTATTAATTCTGTTTTTTTCAAATATTGAAATTAAGTCGTTTTCGATGATTGTTATATTTTCTAAAAATTTATCCAGATCTTTATTATTCTTTAGCTTTTCATCAGTTTTTATTGCTAATTTAGCTCTTTCGAGGTTATCAAGAATTGCTAGGCTTTCTTTAGCAAAATTAAATGATCCAAACTCAAACGCATCCTTAATTTCTTTTTCAAATCTTCTTCTTTGATTTTCTATCTCAGCGAGCGACCTAAGCAACTTCTCTTCTTTGTCTTTAAGCTTTTCTTCTAAGGTAAGTTCCTTTTTCTCATTATTTAATTTCTTATCAGAAGAATTAACTTCTTCTTGTTCTTTGCCATCACCTTGCTCTATGTTGTCATCTTTTTTATTATTTTCAGTCATGTTAGCTGCTATATAGTGAGAAATATAAAAATTACTAGATTGAAATGAAAAAAATTTTAATTGGAACCCACAATCAGGGAAAATTTAAGGAAATAGCCTATTTAATTTCAAAAAAATATAGGAAAATATCTCCACTCTCGTTGAAAATCAAAAGCCCAAGAGAAACAGGGAAGACATTTTCTTCAAACTCAAAACTTAAAGTAAACTTTTTTTCAAAATTTGTTGATTATCCAGTCATATCGGATGATTCTGGTTTATGCATAGAGGCTTTACAAAATAAACCTGGTATTCACTCAGCTCGATTAGCTAAAAAAAAGGGTGGGTTTTTTTTTGCAATGCAATTTATCTTAAAAAAACTAGAAAAAGAAAAAAATAGAAGAGCAACTTTTGTTTGCAATCTTTCCTATAAAAGCGCAGATGGCAAAGTTATTTCTGTAGAAGGAAAAATTCATGGAAAAATTTCTAGGGTAATCCTAGGGAAAAAAGGCTTTGGGTATGATCCGATTTTTATTCCAACTAATAAAAAAATAACTTTTGGCCAAATGCCCAAGTCAAAAAAAATAAAAATAGATCACAGATTTATTGCGTTTAAAAAATTAAAAAAAAAAATTAAAATTTTGTAAATTTATTATTATCAGTTTTATAAATACTTAATTCTTGTGATACTTTTCTATTTTTAAAACTAAAAGTTCCTATTTTACCTTTAATTTTATTTTTAAAAGCAAAATCATTAATTGTTTCAATTTTTCCATTTTTTTTCCAAGCATAATAAATTAATCCTAAAGCATCATAGCTTAAAATAGTAATTTCATTAGGGTAAATCTTAAATTTTTTATAATAGTTATCATTATATTTTTTAAATGCTTTATAACTAATTGAAGGATAATATAAATTTTTTATAGTATTTTCATAAAATATACTTTCATCAAACCATTGATTGATTGTAGTAAATAAAACTTTATCTTGATCTACATCTGTATAAACTAAAGAAGTTAAAACACTTTTCAGGCTATTTCCGAAATCTATGATAATTACTGAGTCAAAATTCACATCTCCAAGTGTATACAATTGTTCCAGTCTTTCCATTTCTTTAATTGATTGTTCATCTTCCTTATCTTGAAAAATTTTTTTTCTTAGTACTAAACTTTTTTTTCTTTGAGAATAGTTTGTTAAAATCTCAATTTGACCTGTTAATATTTCTGGATTCGAATTATAAATAAATTTTTTAAAGAAGTTTACATTAAGTTTTTTTATTTTTTCTTCAATTAATTCTGAGTATTGATTTTTAGGAAACATTATTATTGTTTTATTTTTTTTTTGTTTTTTAATAAAATTTACTAAAGATGATAACTGTGACTCTAAACTAACTCCAACACTTATTATATTTTTTGTAAATTCTGGGTTTATATTGGATGGTGAAATAAAAATTACATCGTCGTATTTGCTAGCATCCTCAAATTCTTCATATGTTATCGGTCCAATTATAATTTTAACTCCTTGGGATATAATATCCTTGATAGCAATGTTAAGTTTTTCTTTATCGTTAAAACCTGAGTCTCTTGGCACAATAAAAATATTTTGGTCATCTATTTCCTCAAGCGCAAGCTGCAACGAGTATAAAATAGACCTACCTAGCTCGCTATTAACCCCACTTAATGGAGCAAGCAAACCAACTTTTAAAATTTTACTATTTTCATCACTTAAAAGATTAGTATTAAAAAAAAATAATATATAAATTAAACTTAAAATAAATTTATTTTTCATAAAATGAAACTATCTTTTAACAGCTTATACATTGTTTCCACACCTATTGGAAACCTCGATGACATTACTTTAAGGGCCATAGATGTGCTAAAAAAATCTGACTTTATTCTTTGCGAAGACACAAGGCACTCACTTAAGTTATTAAATCATTTTAAAATTAAAAAAAAATTAATTTCTTATCACAAGTTTAATGAAAAAAAACAGGTTTCAAATATAATTGAACACATTAATCAGGGCAAAATTTTGTCGCTTATTTCTGATGCAGGTACACCTTTATTATCTGATCCAGGACGTTTGCTGGTAAATAAATGTATTGAAAATAATATTAACATTGTTCCTATTCCAGGGGTATCATCAATTGTAACAGCTATGAGTGTTTCTGGGTTTAGAGATCAATTCTTATTTTATGGATTCTTACCTAAAAAAGAAAATGAACTTAAAAAAGTTCTATCAGTTCTTTCTCAAGAAATATTTTCACAAATATTTTTTATTCCTGCTTTAAAAATAAATTTTTATTTAAAATTTTTTAAAAAATACTTTTCTGGTAGAAAATTATTTATTGCAAAAGAATTAACAAAAATACACGAAACTTTTTTTAGAGAAAAAAGTGTAGATGAAATAAAATTATTTAAAAATCAATTGAAAGGGGAGTTAACTATAGTAATTTCAGAAAAAGGTATTAAAAAGAATATTTTAGATAAAGAAAAAATTGTTAATAAAGCAAAAAAATATTTAAAAAAATATAGCCTAAAAGATACTGTTGATTTAATTTTAGAATCAGAAGAAATTAGTAGGAAAGAAATTTATAAACTATGTTTAAAAGTAAAAAATGAAAAAAATTATTAGTATTTTAATAATTGTTGTTTTAACTTCTTGTACTTCAGTAGGAAGATTTGGCACTGGTGTTGATATTACTTTTGATCCGCGAACAATTGGTATGCAAATTGATGATACAATTATGCAAAAGAATTTATCTGCAAGATTAGCATTAGCAAATAAAAAATATTTTATATCCATTCAATCAGAAGTATTAGATGGAAGAATTTTTTTATCTGGTAAAGTAGATGAGCCTGAAGAAAAAATTAAAATAACAAAAATGGCTTGGGAGACTAAAGGGGTTAGGTCTGTAAAAAATGCAATTACAATTAAAGGCCAAAGTAGTTTTAAAAGCACTGCGAAGGATATTTTAATCACAAGTCAATTAAGATCTGCCTTAATTTTTAATAAGAATACAAAAGCAAGAAATTACACTTTAGAAACAATTAATAAAAATATTTACATTTTTGGAATAGCTATGGATAAAGACGAAAAAAAGGAAGTAATTAATGAGGCAAATAAAATTTATGACGTTGAAGAAGTTTTTCCTTCAATTTATCTAGCTACAGAATTAAGTCGAAATAAACTTTAATTTGAATAATCAATTATGTCTGCAGAATACGCTGCAATTGATGCTAAGTTTAAAATCTCAGATGTGCTGGCTCTTAAAGGAGCAACTTCGATAGGTAAACCTAAACCTATAAGCAAAGGTCCAATTAATTTACCGCCACCGAAGACCTTCATAAGTTTTGTTGAGATGGCTGCGCTGTGTAATGCGGGCATTATTAAAATATTTGCATTACCAACAATTTTTGAAAACGGATAGATCTCCTGATAAATAGGATTTAAAGCTACATCTGGTTGCATTTCTCCATCAAAATCAAAATCAACTTTTTCATCTTTTAACATTTGAATTGCATCTCTGACATGTTTTGTATTTTTAGAAATCGGTTTACCAAAAGTTGAATGAGATAAAAAAGCAACCTTAGGATCAAAGCCAAATAATCTTGCCACCCTGACACATGATTTAGAAACACCAACTAATCTCTTTGAAGATGGAAAATCTTTAACATTTGTATCTGCTACAAGAATAGTTTTTCCTTTTGAAACGATCATTGTCATACCAAATATTTCTTCACCCGGACGGGCTTCTACCACTCTTTTAAGTTTTTCAATAGAGGCGGCGTAATGTCTAATATTTCCAGTTACCATTGCATCCGCATCTTTACAAGCAATCATAGAGGATCCCCATGCAATACGATCGTTTCGGACTAATCGATCAACATCCCTCTCTAACTGTCCCTCTCTTTGTAATTTTTTATAAAGATGCTTAACATATTTCTCTCTCTTTTTTTTATCTGTAGAATTAATAATTTCTATTTTATAATTTTCATCTATACCTATTTTTTTTAACTGTTCCTTAATTCTTTTTTCAGCTCCAATTAATATGGGTATACCGAGTCTATTTCTTCCAAATTCAATAGCAGCTTTAAGCATATTTTCATCTTCTCCTTCTGCAAATATTACTCTTTTAATATTTTTTCTAATTTTTGCATTAATACCTTGCATCAAAGACATTGAAGGATCTAATCGATTTGAAAGTTGATCTTTATATAAATCGAAATCTTCAATTTTTTTACGAGCTACACCGCTTCTCATAGCAGCTTCGGCTACCGCAGCTGGTATTACACTAATTAATCTAGGATCAAATGTTGAAGGAATTATATAATTTTTTCCATATCTTGGTCTATCTCCTCCGTAAGCTGAGACTACTTCATCAGGCACATTTTCTCTTGCTAAAAGAGCTATAGCTTTAGCAGCAGCAACTTTCATTTCTTCATTAATTGCTTTCGCTCTAACATCAAGTGCGCCTCTGAAAATATAAGGGAACCCTATTAAATTATTTACTTGATTGGGATAGTCTGATCTGCCAGTAGCTATAATGGCATCTCCTCTAACTTCTTGAATAAGTTCGGGTTTAATTTCTGGATCTGGGTTAGCACAAGCAAAGATTATAGGATTTTTGGCCATTGATTTGATCATTTCTTTGGTAACTACATCTTTAGCAGATAATCCTAAAAAAACATCAGATCCTTTAATTGCTTCCTCTAAAGTTCTTAATTTAGTCTCGGTAGCGTGTGCTGATTTAAATTGATCAATTTTTTCTCGGCCCTTGTAGATAACACCTTTACTATCACACATAATTATATTTTCGCTTTTGACACCTGAACTTTTAAATAAATTTGAACATGCCTGCGCAGATGCACCAGCCCCATTAACGACTATTTTCACATCAGAAATTTTTTTTTTTGAAATATCTAAAGCATTCATTAGTGCAGCAGTTGTGATAATAGCTGTGCCATGTTGATCGTCATGAAAAACTGGAATATCTAAAATTTCTTTTAATTTTTGCTCAATAATAAAACAATCGGGCGCAGCAATATCTTCAAGATTTATACCTCCAAATGTACCACTTATATTTTTTATAGTTTCTATGATTGACTTGGAGTCCTTATTATCAATTTCAATATCGATAGAATCTATATCTGCAAATCTTTTAAATAAAACTGACTTTCCTTCCATCACAGGTTTTGATGCTAGAGAACCCAAGTTTCCTAAACCTAAAATTGCAGATCCGTTACTAATTACCGCAACAAGATTTCCTTTGCTTGTATATTCATAAGCGAGGTCAGGATTTTTAGCTATTTCTTTTACAGGGGCTGCTACACCTGGAGAATAAGCTAAAGATAGATCTCTTTTGGTAGTTAATGGTTTCGAGGACGTTATCTCAATTTTGCCTGACTTTCCCTTTACATGAAAATCAAGAGCTTCTTTATCTGTATAATGATCAATTTCTGTTTTTTTTGGCATTTAGTTAACTGAGTATGTAATATAAAAAATTATAATTCACTAAAAATTTATGGCTTAATTAAGATTATATATGAACCTTCTTTCCTCAACTTCTATATTTAGTTTTTTTACTTTAATTAGTAGAGTCTTAGGTTATCTCAGGGATATTTTAATAGCTTTTTTTTTAGGTGCGTCGATATTTGCAGATGCTTTTTTTGTAGCCTTTAGACTGCCTAATACTTTTAGACGACTATTTGCGGAAGGCACTTTTAATGCAGCATTTATTCCAAGTTATACATCCGCAAGAGCAGAAAACAAAAAAAAAGGCAAAAAGTTTGCTGACGATATTTTAGGTTCGTTATTATTAATATTAATATTAATAGTTACAGTTGTAGAAATTTTTGCACCTTATTTAGTTTACATCATTGCACCAGGATTTGTTGAAAATGATATAAAATTTTATTTAGCAGTAGAGCTAACAAGAATTACATTTCCTTTTTTATTTTTTATAAGCCTTTCATCTTTTTTTTCAGGTATTTTAAATTCAAATAATAAATTTGCTGCGGTTGCTGCTGCCCCAATCATCTTAAACATTATTTTAATTTTAAGTTTAGTCTTCTCATATAAACTAAACCTAAACTTTGCTAAACAATTATCGTACGGTGTTACTTTAGCTGGAGTTTTACAACTTATATTCCTTTTTTTTGTAACTTTAAAATTTTACAGGCCAACATTAACTTTTAAATTAAAAATAGATAGTAAAGTAAAATTCTTTTTTAAAAAATTATTACCAAGTATTTTTTCATCAGGAATTACACAAGTTAATATTTTGATTGGAACTATTATTGCCTCTTTTGAAACAGGGGCTGTTTCTTATCTATATTATGCAGATAGGATTTATCAAATTAATTTAGCTATAGCCGGTATAGCTGTTGGTACAGTTTCTCTTCCTGTTTTATCAAAAACATTTAAAGAAAAAAATTTAAAAAAACTTTCTAATATTCAAAGTAAATCTTTTGAGCTTTCATTGTTATTATCTATACCAGCAAGCTTTGGATTAATTCTTGCTTCTGATGAAATTGTAAATGCTTTATTTGGTTATGGTTCTTTTTCTCCTGAGGATGTCAAAATGACATCAGCCGCCTTAAAATATTTTGGCTATGGAGTACCTGCATTCGCTTTAGTTAAAATATTATCAAACTTTTTCTTTGCCCGGGAAAATACGAAAACTCCCTTTTATATTTCGATGGCAATAGTAATAGTAAATATATCTATTAGTGCTAGTTTATTTAAAAATTTTGGATTTATAATAATTCCAATTGCAACATCAATATCCACCTGGATTGGTGTTTTAATCTATATTTATTGGTTAAACAAAAGAAAGTCTTTACTATTAAACATAGAATTAGTGCCTAATTTTTTAAAAATCCTAACATCAAGCATAATCATGTCGTTAATTTTAATCTTGGCTTTGAAACATTATACTTTTTATTTAAATTACTCTTATAATTATAAAGCAATTTATTTAATATCAATTGTAGGTTTCGCTGGCAGTGTTTATTTGTTATCTTGTTACTTATTAGGAATTTTAAAAATAAAAAATTATAAAACAAATTAGATGAATAATAAAAAATTAGTTTTTTCTGGTGTCCAACCTACGGGTAATTTACATTTGGGTAATTATCTCGGTGCGCTCAAAAATTTTGTATCATTACAAAAAGAAATGAAGTGCATTTATTGTGTTGTGGATTTGCATGCTATTACAGTTTTTCAAAAGCCCGACGAACTTGAAAAAAATGTGCTTGAAACCACAGCAAGTTTTTTAGCCACAGGTCTTGATCCTAATAAAAGTATAATTTTTAATCAGTCATCCGTTTCCGGACATGCCGAATTATCTTGGATTTTAAATTGTGTCTCAAGAATTGGCTGGTTAAATAGAATGACCCAATTTAAGGATAAAGCTGGATCAGACAAAGAAAAAGCCAGTGTAGGTTTATATATTTATCCCAATTTAATGGCGGCAGATATTCTTCTTTATAAAGCTTCACATGTTCCTGTTGGTGCTGATCAAAAACAGCATTTAGAATTATCAAGAGATATTGCTCAAAAATTTAATAATGATTTTAAATGCGATAATTTTTTTCCACTTCCAGAGCCATTAATATCTAGAAATATTTCTAGAGTAATGAGTTTAAGAGATGCAAGCAAAAAAATGAGCAAATCTGAAGATTCAGAATATTCTAGAATTAATTTAAAGGATAGTTCAGAAGAAATTATTAAAAAGATTAAAAAGGCTAAATCTGACTCTGAGCCTATACCTGATAATTTAAATTTATTAGAAAAAAAACCTGAAGCTTTAAATTTGCTAAATATTTATTCTGAATTATCAAAAAATAAACTTGAAAAAGTTCTTAACGAAATGGCTGGAAAAGAATATTCTTTTCTTAAAAAAAAGTTAGCAGAAATTTTAATTGAAGAAATAGTTCCTGTCGGCAAAGAAATTAAAAAGTTATCAGACGATAGAGCATATTTGAAAGAAATTTTGAAAAAAGGCAGCGAAAAAGCTAGTATAATAGCTGAGGAAAACCTTAAGAATATACGTGCTATAGTAGGATTGATATAATATAAATTCTCCATGATACAAACTGAACTAACACCAAACCCAGATTCTTTAAAATTTATCTCTGAAAAAACTATTTCAGCTATCGGTACTGAGGAGTTTCAAAAAAATAAAATAAATGAAACGTCAAATTTATTTATTAAGGAGCTCCTAGGATTTAATGGAGTTGAGCTTGTTTTGCTTTCAAAAAATTTCCTTTCAGTAAAAAAAACACAAAACGTAACATGGAAAGAACTTAAGCCGATGGTTGTTTCTCATTTAAATGACTATTTTGAGAAAAATAATGAACCAATTCTAAAGAATGACAAAATACAACCTAATAAAGCTAGCAATAGCGACAAAACAATTAACAAAATAATTGAAGTTTTAGATACCAAAGTACGGCCTGCTGTGGCAAGAGATGGGGGAGACATTAAATTTAAATCATTTGAAAATGGGGTGGTTAAAGTTGAATTACAAGGAAGCTGTTCAGGTTGCCCAAGTTCTTTAATGACTTTAAAGCAAGGAGTTCAGAATCTTCTTAAGCACTATGTTAAAGAAGTCAACTCAGTAGAGGCTATATAATTATGAAAAAAAAATTAAGCTATAGAGATAAATTAGTAGAGCTTGCTTATATTTACAATGTTAAAGAGATACAAGATTACGTAAAGAGTAAAAAAAATTTAACTATAGGTCAATTAGAACTTATTCTTAAAAAAAATAATATTACTATTCCTAAAGATTTTAAAACAAATTTTATTAAAGAAAATATTTTTAAACCTATATCTAAAATAAAGATTAATATTACAGAATTTAAAGAGGATCAGATTAAAGCCAAAAACAAAATTTTAAGAAAAACTGAGAATTTTAAATACGATACACAAAGAAAAATTAATAATAGCATAAAAAGTTTATGGAATAATTTAGGCAAAATAGGTTTAAATTTTTTAAACATAATTCCTACATTAGGCCGAACTTTTTATAATTTCTTTGCAAATATACTAACTGAATTATTTAATGGAATTTATAATCAACAAATTAATCCCAAAAATGCAAAAAATGTAATTATAGGTTTTTTCGTCATTTTCGGAGTAACAACAATGTTAATTACTGGTTTTAATAATTTTAATGAAAAAAAACAGATTCAAAGTGTTGAAATAGATAAGCCTAAATTTAAAGAAAAAAAAGAAAAGAAAAAACCTGAAGCTGAAGCTAAAATTAAAAAAGAAGATAAAAAACCTAAAGCTGAAGCTAAAATTAAAAAAGAAGATAAAAAACCTAAAGCCCAAGTAAAAAAAAAAGAGAAGAAACAAGAGCTTAAGGTAAAAAAGAAAAACGTAGCGGAAGTAATTTTACCTGATTTGAATTTAAAAACTGAAACCGTTTTAAATCTTTTTAAAGATGTAGATTATGATTTAAGTCGAGTAAGAAACAAAAAACTTGTAAAACCAATTTACTTTACACAATTTCCAAAAGATTTAGATGAATTAACAAACACAAGATTAAAAAAGGAAACATTCATAAAAATTGTTTTACCTTTGATTGTAGCGGAAAATGAAAGAATTCTTGCTGATAGAGCAAGGTTAAAAATAGTAGTTGAAAAAAAATTTACTACAGACCAAGAAAAACAATGGTTACGACAAAAACTTCTAGAATACAAAGTTAAAAAAGGGAACATCGAAGAATTAATGACTCGATTGGATATTATTCCAAATTCAATTGCGTTAGCTCAAGCAGCAAAAGAAAGTGGCTGGGGTACATCAAGGTTTGCTTTAGAGGGGAATGCAATTTTTGGTCAATGGACTTGGAGTGGGCAAGGAATTGAACCTTTGGATAGAGAGAACAATACAAACCATAAAATATTAAAATTTCCAATCCTAAGAGCTTCTGTGAAGGCTTATCAAAATAATCTTAACACTCACAAAAGTTACTCAAATTTTAGAGAAAAACGACAAACGATGAGAAAAAAAAATAAAAAGATTTCAGGTTTAGAATTAACAGAAACACTAAAAAATTATGCGCAAACAGGATCTGAATATACAAAAATATTAATTCAGATTATAAAGCAAAACAGACTTACAGATTTTGAAACAGTAAGATTAGTAAACTCTATTAAGCAAGTAGAACTAAGTTCTTAATTATCTGTCACTGATTACAAATTGAATCCCTAACCATCTCCAAAATCCACTAGGATCTCTTAATGAACAATTAATTCTTCCACGTTCTCCTATAAACTTTTCATTTATTGAAACTTGAAGAATATTTTTAGAAATAAAAT
>Ga0213861_10000407_pt1 | contig 37715 bp, 27 predicted proteins | sample PICome_4_FD_160110 | JGI IMG/M metagenome (GOLD analysis project Ga0213861, IMG submission 160110) | Coastal seawater microbial communities near Pivers Island, North Carolina, United States - PICO131 | ecosystem: Environmental > Aquatic > Marine > Coastal | place: USA: North Carolina... | reverse complement strand
CCAAACCTAATCGTACTGTTATCAGACCCTAGTGGAATCAATACTTCAATTACAGCGGTCGATCACGATATTGTTGGGGTGTTGGATGGTGACGATTCAAACCCTATTGTTTTAAATGATTTTTATGAAACAGCTTTGGACGATTTTACCAATGGAAAAGTAAATTACAAATTTAGAAATTTAGAAGTAGGACGCCACACCCTAAAAATAAAAGCGTGGGATACGTATAATAATTCATCAGAAGCTACGTTACACTTTGTGGTGCTTAGTGATACTACGTTGCATTTAGAGCATGTTTTAAATTATCCGAATCCTTTTGTTAATTACACAGAATTTTGGTTTCATCACAACAAACCAAATGAATTGTTAGCGGTTCAAATTCAAGTATTTACAATTTCAGGAAAATTAATTAAAACCATTCACCAAAATGTACAAACTTCGGGGAGTTTGTCAAGAACGATTTCTTGGAACGGTTTGGACGATTTCGGAAACAGAATTGGAAAAGGAGTGTATGTTTACAAACTACACGTAAAGTCAACTCTGAGCAACTTAGTTTCAGAGAAGTACGAAAAATTAGTAATACTTCAATAAAAAGTTGATATTTGTAAGATCATTAAAATAAATCATCCCATATGAGAAAAATTGTATTGTGTCTTTTTGTTAGTTTTTCATTTGTATGCACTACAAATGCACAAACCAATATAGATACCAGAGAAATTGGAGGAATTACAACTGCAGCCCCATTTTTGTTAATCATTCCTGATGCAAGATCGGGTGCAATGGGAGATATTGGAGTCGCAACGAGTGCCGATGCTTTTTCGTTGTTTCACAATCCCGCAAAAATGGCCTTTAGCAACCGTCAGGTCAGAGCAGGAATTACCTATTCTCCATGGCTACGAAATTTAACGGATGATATTTTTACAGGAAGCGTTTCCTACATGAATCGTTTTAGTGAAAATGCAGCTTGGGGAGCAGATTTTAAATATTTTTCTTTGGGACAAATAGATTTAACAGACAGTGGGGGGAATTCTACAGGAGTAATAAATCCAAATGAATTTGTGTTCACAGGATCTTATGCTTTAAAATTGAGTGAAACTTTTTCAATGGGGGTTTCCTTAAAATACCTTCGATCGAACTTGGCCTTTACTGGAACCACATCTACCTTACAACCCATTAACTCTTTTGGGGTTGATGTTTCGGGATATTATCAATCTGAAGAGGAAAATTATGGCACTTTCAATGGTCGCTATCGATTTGGGTTTAATGTTGCCAATATTGGACCTAAAGTTTCTTATGTTCCTGGGGAAGAAGATTTTATTCCAACAAATTTAAAAATAGGAGGTGGGTTTGATTTTATTTTAGACGACTACAACACCATTTCTACCACCATAGAATTTACAAAATTATTAGTTCCCTCTCCGCAAACAGACGGCTCTGATGAAGATGTTTCTTGGGTTTCTGGTATCTTCTCCTCATTTGGAGATGCTGAGGACGGATTTAGCGAAGAGCTTCAAGAGTTTACCTATGCGTTTGGAACAGAATACTTGTATAACAATGCATTTGCCCTCAGAGCGGGTTACTTTCACGAAAACGAAAACAAAGGGAATAGACAATTTTTTACCATGGGAGCCGGTTTTAAGACCAATGCATTGAACGTAGATTTGTCCTATTTGGCCAATGCGTCCGATGTAAATAACCCCCTTGAAAACTCTTTACGATTCTCTGTTTCATTCGATTTAGGAGAGATCTATGATGATTACTAAGAAAGTACTTTTTTTTTAGTAAATTTGTATCCTATAAAAGCACTCGAAATGGCTGCTTTTTTTGACCAATTTATGCTGTATGAAAGAAATAGAAATTAAAGCATCGGCCTTGTTATATAATGATATCTCCGCACTTTCTTCAGCGGACAAGATGTTGATGCAACAAGCAATTGAGGCCAGAAAAACAGCTTATGCACCGTATTCAAAGTTTCGTGTTGGCGCAGCCCTATTGTTGGAAAACAATGAAATTGTTTTAGGAAATAATCAAGAAAATGCTGCGTATCCCTCTGGAATGTGTGCAGAAAGAGTGGCTATTTGGAAAGCAGGTTCTGATTTTCCAGGTGTTAAAATTAAAAAATTAGCAATATCTGCAAGTTCATCCATTACCAGCGTTGACAAACCCATAGGTCCTTGTGGTGCTTGTAGACAGACATTGTCTGAATATGAGATCAACCAAAAAGAACCCATGCAAGTACTTTTTATGGGGGAATTTGGGGAGGTTGTAAAAACAAATTCATTACTTTCTTTATTGCCTTTCTCATTTGATAGCTCCTATCTTTAGGTTTCGTTTTTTGAGGAACTTCTTGTCAAGCATCAAATAGACCCGCTCCACTAATCTGCGGTTTTTGGCAGACTATTTTATTGGAAGCCTGCTGAATCAAAAAAAATAAGGCACAGTAATTTCAAATAGCAATCAAATTCACATTCACTTTAAAGCTCATTTTATCCGTTGGATATCGTAATTATTTGAGCTAGTCGTGAGTCCGTTTAAAGTTTTGATTGCGTTTAAGATAAAAGATAGAGCTGCTGCTATAGTCCTGTTCATCAAGGGTTAGGAGGAATCTGTATGGAAAACGGGTTTTACTTTGGGTCGTTGTCGGATTCCAATTTGTGCGTTTGAACTTACCATTACTAGGTAGAATCTACGTTTTACAAATCTAATTTCTTTATTTTTGAGTGTCCAATACTCCAAACATGATTTTTTCAAAGATTACAGGAACAGGTTCTTACATTCCAACCATAAAAAAAGAGAATCACAATTTTATAGACAGTCATTTCTTACATCCAGATGGCAGTGATTTTTCCAATGGGAATCAAGTCATTATTGAGAAGTTTAAAATGATTACAGGGATTGAAGAAAGAAGGTATGCAGCGCCTCATTTTACGACATCTGATTTGGGTTTTTTCGCTGCAAAAAAAGCGATTGAAGATGCTAAAATAGATCCTGAATCGTTGGATTATATTATTGTAGCTCATAACTTTGGAGATGTACAAAGTGGTGCAATTCAAAGTGATATTTTACCAAGTTTGGCAACCAGAGTGAAACACTTGCTTAGAATTAATAACCCCAATTGTGTCGCTTATGATATTCTATTTGGTTGTCCGGGGTGGATAGAAGGTGTTATCCAAGCCCAGGCATTTATAAAAGCAGGAATTGCAAAAAAATGTTTAGTTATTGGAGCAGAAACTCTCTCAAGAGTAGTAGATAAGGTAGATCGAGATTCGATGATTTATAGCGATGGTGCTGGTGCATGTATTGTGGAAGCTACTGAAAATCAAGACTCAGGAATTTTAAGCCATGCTACACAAACATTCTCCAAAGACGAAGCTTATCATTTGTTTTTTGGTGCATCCAATGACCAAAAAGCAGACAAAAATGTACGGTATATTAAAATGCATGGTCGTAAAATTTATGAATTTGCCCTCACAAACGTTCCCACTGCGATGAAAACTGCCTTGGATAAAAGTGGGATTTCGATCGCTGCCGTAAAAAAAATCTTCATTCATCAAGCCAACGAAAAAATGGATGAAGCCATTATCAAACGTTTTTATCGATTGTACAAACAACCAGTACCTGAAGCGGTAATGCCAATGAGCATTCACACTTTGGGGAACAGTTCTGTTGCTACCGTTCCTACCTTATTGGATTTGGTATTGAAAGGAAATGTGGTTCATCAAGAAGTTCAAAAAGGAGATGTTATTATTTTGGCATCCGTTGGTGCTGGAATGAACATCAATGCAGTTGTTTATCGTTACTAATGATAAAGAATGCAGGCAATTTTTTAAAAAATATGAAAATCCTATAAAAAATACCTTTTTTCAGTATCAGAATTTAAACTGAAATAGTATTTTTGCGCATGCAACAACACAACGTACTTATATTAGATTTCGGTTCGCAATACACACAACTAATTGCGAGACGCGTAAGAGAATTAAACATTTACTGTGAAATTCATCCTTTCAATAAACCCCCAAAAAATTTAGTAGACTTTAAAGCGGTTATTTTATCCGGAAGTCCAAATTCTGTACGTTCAGAAGCTGTACTGCATCCAGATCTCTCAGAAATTAGAGGTAAAAAACCCTTGTTAGCGGTGTGTTATGGAGCCCAATACTTGGCTCATTTTTCGGGAGGAAAGGTGGCCCCTTCCAATACGCGAGAGTACGGTCGTGCAAATTTGTCTTACATCAAAAACGAAGAAATTTTCTTTGAAAATATCTCTGAGGGAAGTCAGGTTTGGATGAGTCATTCAGATACCATTAAAGAACTGCCAGACAACGCTGTCTTATTAGCCAGCACAAAAGATGTTGAAAATGCGGCCTATAAAATTGAAGGCGAAGCTACCTTTGCTATTCAATTTCATCCAGAAGTGTATCACTCTTCCGATGGAAAACAATTGTTAGAAAATTTCTTGGTAAAAATAGCTCAAGTAGCGCAAACTTGGACGCCCGATTCTTTTGTAGAAAGTACCGTGCAATCCTTACAAGACCAAGTAGGCAATGATAAAGTGGTTTTGGGACTCTCAGGCGGGGTAGATTCTACCGTAGCGGCAGTGCTTTTGCACAAAGCAATTGGTAAAAATTTGTATTGTATCTTCGTAAATAACGGACTTTTACGTAAAAATGAATTTGAAAGTGTACTTGCCCAGTACGAAGGAATGGGATTGAACGTTAAAGGTGTAGATGCTTCCGAACGTTTTTTAACAGCTTTGGCAGGACTCTCCGATCCAGAGAAGAAAAGAAAAGCCATTGGAAACGCATTTATTGAAGTTTTTGATGATGAGGCAAATCAAATAAAAGATGTAAAATGGTTGGCGCAAGGAACCATTTATCCGGATGTAATTGAATCTGTTTCTGCAACCGGAGGACCTTCTGCAACTATTAAAAGTCATCATAATGTTGGAGGATTACCAGATTTTATGAAGCTTAAAATTGTGGAGCCCTTGCGTATGATTTTTAAAGATGAGGTGCGAAGAGTAGGTGCCTCTATGGGAATTGATAAAGCGTTGCTAGGGCGTCATCCTTTTCCAGGACCCGGACTCGCAATCCGTATCTTAGGAGATGTAACTCCAGAGAAAGTACGTATCTTACAAGACGTAGATGCTATTTTTATCAATGGATTAAGAGCCCACGGTCTTTATGACAAAGTTTGGCAAGCAGGTGCCATGTTGTTGCCAGTAAATTCAGTTGGTGTGATGGGCGATGAGAGAACCTATGAAAAAGTAGTGGCTTTAAGAGCTGTAGAAAGTACGGATGGGATGACGGCAGATTGGGTGAATTTACCCTATGAGTTTTTGCAGAAAACGTCAAATAACATTATCAATAAAGTGAAAGGTGTAAACCGAGTTGTTTATGATATAAGTTCAAAACCACCTGCTACAATAGAATGGGAATAAAAAAAACATTGCTGCTTATGAGAGAATTGAAACTAATCTTGTTTTTTTGCTTACTAACCTTTGCTGTTTCTTGTGGTCAGCAAAAAAAATATGTAGAATACAAAGTAGCCAAAGGAGAAACCATGCGATCCATTGCTCGTAAACTGGATATAAAGACCAAAGATTTGCGACGTTTGAATCCAGATGTAAGAAGAAGACCAGCCCCCAACACCATCATTATTGTACCAAACACCAAGTCACTAGCAACGGCAAATGCGCAAAAAGAGACTTTTAGAAAAAAGCAACAAGATAGTATCGTGGAGGTTGACAAGGATTCCATAGTGCTCAATACTACTGAGGATGCTGAAAAATTCTTGATTCATGAAGTGAAAAAAGGCGATACCTTTTACAATTTAACTCGTTTCTACAATGTTTCCAAAGCGGCATTAATTTCATTAAACCCGGAACTCTCTGATGGATTGAAATTATTTCAAAAAATTAAAGTCAAACATATTGAAGAAAATGCCAATGAAACGATTGTTTACAACGATGAAATTGGAGAAGGTGTTTCTCTAAAAGTTGCCTTATTGCTTCCCTTTAGAGTTTCAGAATACGATACGGTAGCTGCAGATGAGATTTTTGACAATAGTAGATTGGCAAACTATGTGACGGATTTTTACCTGGGGGCAGAACTCGCTATCGATTCTTTAAGATCACAAGGCGTTCCGATTGAGTTAAATGTTTATGATACAGAACGAAATAGCAGTAAAATAAGAACTGTTTTAGAAGAAAATGATTTGGACCTAAATGATGTAATTATTGGTCCTTTGTATTCAGAAGAAGCAGTAGTCGTTGCAAATGAAGTGGAGACTCCTCTTGTTTTTCCAGTATATTCCAAAAATCAATCAAATTTTAAATCTTCCAAAATTATAAAAACAGCTCCCGATAAGGCTGTTTTTAGTGAAGCCATCGCGACACACATCAAAGAGGTATTTGAAGAAGGTACCATTACCATTGTAAGTGATGGCGATTTGGAATCAGAATTCCATGCTTCAAAAATGAGTGAAATACTACAAGATGTAGATTCATTGAACGAAGTGCAACTCTTAAAAGCAGTAGACGGTTACATTGAGAAAGAACGATTTTTAGAAGTTTTTAAGCAATTAACCAACAATTGGGTTGTATTGGCAACTTCTGACAATGTGGTTGTGTCTGATGCGATTAATAGCCTTATTAGTTTGCCAGATTCCATTACCGCCAAAGTGTTCTCTATGGACAAAGGGAAAGCGTTTGATAAAATTGATGATAATAAACTGGCACGTGTAGGTTTCACCTATGTCAATGATCGTTTTGTAGATGAAGATTCTGAATTCACAAAAACATTCAACCAACAGTATGTTGCTAAAAATAATTCTTTGCCTTCCTTTTATGCAACCAAAGGTTTTGACATTACCTATGACATTCTAGTGCGTTTGGCTTCAGGTGCCCCCTTAAAAGAAACCTTCAAAAAAGGCGCTTCTTACCGAGTAGAAAGTAAATTTAATTATAGCAAACAACTTTTTGAAACCACCCAAAACAAAGGATTGTTTATTTTACAATACAATGAAGACCTTACATTGACCCGATTAAAGTGATCCCACTCATTTTTAATCAGATTATAAAACCAACAAAGGGATCACATCTAAAACCTTTGACCAAAAAAAAACCGCGAAAGCGGTTTTTTTTAATTTAAGAAAAGAATTAAATCTTCTTCATTTGTTGTTTCATCATGGTCATTTGTTCTTTCAGCATTCCATGTTTATCTAATTTTTTTGCTTCTGCCATTAAAAGCGTAGCTTCACGTTTGCGTCTTTTTGTCATCGCAATTCCTGCCAGTTGTAATTTCGCCATCGCCAAATCATGATTCATTACCAAGCCCAATTTTACAGCCTTTTTAAGGTACTTTTCGGCTTGCGTCATGTTTGTTTGGGATAGCATGATACCGTGTAAGTAATTGTAGTATCCTTCTTGTTTTCTGGTCAATGCTGCAGATGGATTTTTAATATACCCCAACCATTTTTGTGCTCCAGGAAAATTTTGTTTTCGCAATTGTAAGAAAGACAATAAGATAAATTCATTTTTAAAGTATAATAAAATGAATATACCTGCCAAGAACAAAATTGAAATTCCGTTCATGATATTGAATACGCTAAATTCATAGATAGCCCAAATAGTAATGAAGGCTGCTAGTACGATTTTTATGTTTTTATTGAACATGTTTTGTTTTTAATGAATAGCAAAAATACATTTTTAAATGAAAAAACGGATGTTTACTTTTTATAATATTTTTTGTATTTGAAGCTGGCAATGGCAAAAAGGATCAGTATAAAACCAATATAAATATATGCTTCCCTTGGTGTTACTTGCTTATCACCACTTGCATAGGAATGCAATCCTGATAGGTAAAAGTTAACTCCAAAATAGGTCATCATGATCGATAGATATACAAAGGCAGCGGCAAAATTAAAGGCCAATCTTCCTCTTAACCCAGGGATTAAGCGCATGTGCAACACAAATGCATAGAGCATGATGGAAATTAGAGCCCAAGTCTCTTTTGGATCCCAACCCCAGTAACGGCCCCAACTTTCATTGGCCCACATTCCGCCTAAAAAGTTACCAATCGTTAGCATAACCAGTCCAACGGTCATAGCCATTTCATTAATAACAGTTAGCTCTTTAATATTGATGTCCATTCTTTTTCGATTCTTTTTTGTGGTAAACACGATTAAAAAGAGTACAAAAATTCCTAAAATCATCGAGAGTGAAAAAGGACCATAACTTGCAACAATAATAGACACATGTACCAATAACCACCAGGAATTTAGTACTGGCATAAGGTTTGCAATTTCAGGATCCAACCAGTTTTGGTGCGCAAAAGCCAATGTAATTGCTGTCAAAAAGGTAGCAGCAGTCAATGCTAGTGAGGATTTTCTTCCCATGGTCAATCCAAAGAGCATTACAGCCCAGGCGACATAAATTATTGATTCGTAGGCATTACTCCATGGCGCATTTCCACTAATAAACCAGCGAGAAATCAACCCTAAAGTATGCAATGCAAAGAACCCACCTGCAACCCAAATTAAGGCCTTTACCAATAAATTGAGCCATCTTTTGGTGTAGAATATTTGTGAGATTACGAAGATGATCAAGAACAAACTCAGGACTCCATACAATTTTGAAAGGGTTAAAAAAGGCTGGTAATTATTGTAAAGAATTTCTAATTCTATTTTGTTGTCAGATGGATATACAGCGCTCCCTTTTTCTTTTTGAAAACTTTTGATACGAGACAATATTTTATTAGCGAAAGTATAATCTTGTGTCTTTTTTGCTTCTTGCAAAACCTGTACATAGGCGGGTAGTGATTGTCGTACAAAAATAGAATCAAGGGCTTTAAATTTCACTCTTGATACTTCTGGTTGCGATATCCATTTGTTGTTTTCATCTCCAGGAATTGGGTATATTTTTAAAACACTTCCCATCAAAGCAGAATTAAATAACCACAAGCGTCTTCCAATTTTTATGACATCTTTCTCAAATTTATTCTGAATGTTTTTCTTTTGTGCCTCTTGGATATAACGATCTATTTTGGAATTTCCTTTGGCATCATAAAAATCGGACAAACGCGCATATTTCGCCTTTTCTTCTAGCCCCAAAATGGCCCTTATTTGTGTGTTTCCTTTTTCTAAATAAATAAATGGGACTTCAAACCATAAGAGGCGATTTTCAATAATAGACATTAAAACCTGACTTGGTTTCATGCCATTAAAATTGTTTGTTTGGCTTACTTTTCGAACCAATTCTGAGGCAAAGGTATGAGCGGGTTTCATTCGTCCTCCCGCATCCTGTATGATCAATTTGCTGAACGATTCAGCATGTGATTCGGCCACCAGATTCGCTTTTAAAATTGAATCAATTTGTTGGTCTGTGATTCTTCTTTGTTGCTGATTTACAGATTGTTGTGCATTTGAAACATTGAAAAATAAGAAACAGGCGATGACGGCTATGGTTGATTTTTTTCGTTGCAATTTTTTCAGCGATTTCTTTAAATCGTCAAAACGAGTATGTTTGGCAAAAAAGAGGCTAATCATTCCAAAGTACAACATAGAGTACCCAAGGTAGGTAACAAAGGTACCCCAAAAATCATGATTTACAGAAAGTCGTGTTTGTTCTACTTCACCCGACAAGTCATAACTGGCTTGAAAGAATTTATATCCCTTGTAGTCGAGAATGTTGTTCATAAAGATTCTGTAATCAAAAGTTTCATTGGGATCAATTACCGTTATTTCACTTGCAAATGATGCCGCATTTTCAGACCCAGGATACTTTTCTAATTGAAAATCATTTAATTTAATTTTAAAAGGGGTTTCTAAAAACTTGGAACCATAGAGCATTCTGAAGTTTAAGTTTGCTACGGTTACCTCTTTGGCGCCTTGTGTGTTGTATTGCCCTCCTGTTAATGTTACCCTCTCTGTTACATTGTTTGTGGTGATGTCAAAAATTACCACATCCAATTTTGTGTCGTCTTTAGGACCACTCACCATTTGTATGGTGCCTTTTTCTGCGGGTTTTGGAATTACAAATTGAAGACCAGCAACATTATGAAGTGTTAAGTATTGAAAATTCTGGACAGAATCTTTAACAACCAGTCCTCTTTTTTGGTCTGCCATTCGAAACCAATCACCACTTTCTTTGGTGACCATTTTAAGACTGCCATTTTCTTTAAAGAAGTTCACACTGGCATTTTGATTTGGGGCATTGAAGCCTACCAAAATTCCGTGAATATTTTGTATGGTCCCTTTTTTAATGTAATGTTCGTGTCGAGAACCTTCAGAGGATTCTACAAAAAACAAATGCTCTTCTCCGTTTTCATCAAGAACAAGTTTTTTCTCAGCCCATGGAATGTAATCCACTAATTTGAAGTTAATTTCTTGTTGCGCATTGCGATTTCTTCCAAAAGAAGTATCAAATTCAAAATTGTTTTTTCCCCAAGCAGAAAGCAACATTTTTTTATGAATTTTTGGAGCCTGATCTACATTGTCATCAATCACCACATTTAAATAGGTAGTTTCTGAAAGAAATGAATTGGTGGTTTCTCCTTCGTCTATAGGCATTACCCCCTCGTACCCAATATATCGTGTGATTCCTGCACCAATTAAAATCAATAAAAAAGATACGTGAAACAACAATACGGGCCATTTTTCTTTTCGAAGCAAACGGTATCTGAAAATATTTCCAAAAAAGTTAATTACGAAAAAAACCATGATCAATTCAAACCACCAAGCATTGTAAATTAATGCTTTCGAAGTTTGTGTGCCAAAGTCATTTTCTATAAATGTAGCTACGCCCATTGCGGTGGCATAAAGCACAAATAAAATAGCCATTAAACGTGTGGAATACAAAAAACTGATTATTTTTTTCATCTGAACGGATGCTTTTTTTTTAGAGTACAAATTTAGGGATAAAACAGGTAAAATGAGTACAACTATTCTTGTTTTTTAGTATTTAGAATTGTTCAAAATGCGCTTTTTTTGAGGTTTTATCTTTCAATAAAATCTTGATAAGCATCTTGAGTAATTGCTTTTCCTAAAGAATCTAAGCTGTGAAATGAAGCCCCCTTTTGAAGGATGGGTTTGTTGCTTACAAAGTCATAAGCGAAAACCCCCTCTTTATCCAGCGTTCCAAATCCATTGTTAAATATATAGTGCGCATACTGACTTTCATCGTTGTTAAAAATATGCTTACTCCATTTAAACTCAGTATTGTCCATGTCTAAAAGATCCAAAAGCGTATAGGAGAAATCTACTTGTGATGCAATGGTATTGATTTGTACATTCTTTTTTTGCAATGCACCTCCAAGCCATAGCATTGGGATTTTAAACTTTTTGGGAGCATTAAAAACGCCCTCGTGTTTTGGAGAACGATGTCCATGATCGGCCATAATCACAATTAGTGTATCGTCCCACCAAGCTTGTTTTTTTGCACTTTCAATAAACTTACCAATTGTTTTATCCGTGTAAGCATGTGAGCTACGAAATCTATTCTCTTCTGTGTCTTTCCCAAATTTATAGCTGTCCGGAAACTCAAAAGGCTCATGACTGGTCAATGTCAACGCAATTTTAAAAAACGGCTTTTTTTGTGTTTGGCTTAGATCCGCTGCAAATTTTTCCATAAACACATGGTCATGTGCACCCCATTTCGAATTCCAATCTTTTTTATCAAAGGAACTGCCATCAATAAATTTAGTAACGCCAGCATTTCTTAAATAGGTATTCATATTTCCAAAATTCAAGTCACCGCCATAGTAAAAAGAGGTGTCATACCCCGCAGCAATCATACTTTTGGTGAGCATGGGTAAGCTGCTGTTTTTATTTGGGATCTTGATAATACTTTTGTTCGTTTGCGGATAGTAGCCACTTAAAATGGCAATCAAACCCTTGTCAGTTCGGTCTCCGTTTGCATAGAAATTGGTAAACAAAACCCCTTCTTTGGACAATCGATTTAAGTTTGTTGTTACATCGGGTTCTCCGCCAATGGAACCTACCAGTTTGGCCGTTAAACTTTCCCAAATAATTAAAATAACGTTTGGTTTTTTAGTGTTTAAAATAGTGTCGTTACTACTTTTAAACAGTTTTTTTTGTCTAGAATTTATTATTTGATTGGCTACAGAGGGGTCAAATTTCTTGTAAGGATTTTTTGTAGAAACTTCACTCGAAATAGCATGTGTGAAGTTCCACATAAAATTAACAGCTGCATGATTTCCAAACATATTGTTTGAAAAATATACATTGCTCTGGTTAATTGGGATTGTTTGAAGCCCTCCTCTAATTGGAAGAATTAACGCAGCAATGAGGATGAAAAGAAATGGTATTGCAAGATAATTCCCTGTTGTTAGTCTTTTAATTTCTTTGTTGATTCGTTTTTTAAACAATTGAATGAAACAGCCTGAAAACAACAGCCAAATAAATGTTCCAGAGATGATTTGAAAAGCAGAGGCTGTGGCCCACATGATTTCTGGAGTATTTAAATAGTTGAGCAATGTATTGTCTATTCGTACCCCCCAAGATTGATAAATCGAGGCATCAATAACCATGAACAAGTTGATGAGAATAATGGCTGAATAGGTGAAAAATTTGATTAAAATTGAAATCAACTTTTTAGGGACAAAAAGTGACATTAAAATAAAGACAAAAGGAAGTACAGACAGGTAGCCAGTGAAAGAAGCATCCAATCTAAACCCGTAAGCAAATGTTTTTAAAACTTCATAAAATCCCAGTTGATAACTGTCGTTGTAATGAAAGAGCAAGAAAAAGATGCGCGCAAAGAAAAAGAAGACAATCCATAAAAAATAATACTGAAAAAAAAATTGAATCCGATGTTTAAAAGCGTTCATGTCTGCGGGAAAGATAAATTATTCGGTGACTTTTAATCGTGCTTTAGCACTGATGTTCTGGTCTGCATATTCGTTATTCAAATACTTAAGATAACCAGTAATTGCAATCATTGCCGCATTGTCTGTGGTGTATTCAAATTTTGGGATGTAGGTTGTCCATCCAAAATGTTTGTTTGCAGTAGATAGCCTTTTTCTAATTTCTGAATTGGCAGATACTCCCCCTGCAATTGCAATGTGTTGGATGCCAGTATGTTTCACGGCATTTTTAAGTTTATCCATTAAGATTTCAACAATAGTATATTGAATGGATGCACAAATATCATTTAAGTTCTCTGCGATAAAATTGGGATTGATTCGTTGTTGTTTCTGAATAAAATACAGAATTCCAGTTTTTAAACCACTAAAACTAAAATCCATATCACCTACTTTTGGTTTTGTAAAGGTATAAGCTTTTGGGTTCCCTAACTGAGCATGCTTGTCTATGAGGGGTCCACCAGGATAAGGGAGGCCTAATATTTTTGCAGATTTGTCAAAAGCTTCTCCAACGGCATCATCGATGGTTTCCCCCAATATTTCCATATCAAAATGGTCTGTAACTTTTACGATCTGTGTATGTCCACCGCTGATGGTTAAGCAAATAAAAGGAAAGGGGGGAATCTTACTTCCTTCTTCCACTATAAAATGTGCTAAAATGTGCCCCTGCATATGGTTTACATCAATCAATGGAACCTTAAGACCCAGTGCCAAGGATTTTGCAAAAGAAGTCCCTACCAAGAGTGAACCCATTAAACCAGGGCCTCTTGTAAATGCAATGGCTGATAAGTCTTCCTTTTTAATCCCTGCTTTTTCGATTGCTTGTTGTACTACGGGGACCATATTTTGTTGATGGGCTCTTGAGGCCAATTCTGGAACAACGCCGCCGTATTTTGAATGTACTTCTTGATTGGCAACAACATTACTCAATACTTTGCCGTTACAGATGACAGCAGCACTCGTGTCGTCACAAGAAGATTCAATCCCTAGAATGTAGTCGTTTTGCATGAAATCGTACTTTTGTGCTACAAAATTAATGATTATTTTTTATGATGTAACCGTTTTTTAAGAATAGAAATTTAATAGTTTGTTATATTTGGACGTTCTTTGTAACACGGGCAATGTTTTTGATAAGATTTGCTGGAAACTCCAATAACCTAATACTACAACCGATCAAAAAATACTACAAAATACCATTAAAGCTGTTCAAGTACATTGTGCTTTTTCTTTTCTTGATCATCATTCTATTATCAACTTCTTTTGTGCAAACAAAATTAGCAAAATACACAACGAACTCGCTCAATGAAGATTTTGGTACCGATTTGTTAATTCAAAAAGTTGATTTGTCTTTTTTGGGAACGGTACAATTAAAAGGTATTGAAATACGAGATCATCATCAAGATACTTTAATTTTTGTCAATAGACTCTCCACATCTTTGCTCAATGCAAAAAAAATTCTCGACGGAGCAGTGAAGTTAAAAAGTATTTCTCTTGAAGATGCGCATTTTCATATGAAAACTTACCAAGGGGAGCAAGAGGATAATTTAAGTGTTTTTATAAATAGTTTTGATACCGATATTTCGAGGGATTCTTTGCGAAGCCCTTTTGTTCTTGAGACCTCGAATATCTATTTTAACAACTTAAATTATAAATTGACCAATGCGAATGATAAAAAATCTTTAAAATACAGTGCCTCAAAAATTGGGGGAAATCTGCAAAATTTTTCCATTATTGGTCCCAATGTAAACGCAAATATTAGAGGGCTTTATTTTACAGAATCAAACGGTTTACAGGTGACAAACCTGACAACAAATTTTCGGTATTCACTGAGCGGAATGGACTTTAAGCAGACCACTTTACAAACCCGAAATTCTAAGATTTTAGGGGATGTTTTTTTTAGGTACGATCGAGAAGATTTGAAAGACTTTAACAACAAGGTAAAAATTAAAGCAACTTTTAAAAATAGTTCATTTTCGGTACTTGATTTAAAAAAGTTGTATGCTGAAGTTCGTGGAGATGATGTTTTAAATTTTAGTGCAAACCTCTCTGGGAAACTGAATGATTTAAACATTCAAAATTTACGCCTAAATTCTGAAAATGGGCTAAAAGTTTCTGGAGATTTTATGATTGTAAATTCAATAAACACCAACAAACCTTTTCTTTTTAAAGGAGATTTAGCGCAGGTGACTGCAACGTCTTTAAAACTTAAAAACCTACTTCCAAATCTACTAGAAAATGCATTGCCTCCAACCTTATCTCGATTGGGGAGATTTGATGTAAATGGATTGGTTGCTGTCACTTCAGAGCAAGTGTCAGCAAACATCCAATTGAATTCTGAAATTGGAACGCTGCAGGCTGATTTTGAAATTGATAATAGAAGCAATATCGATTCTGCTACCTACAAAGGGGATCTTACTTTTAGTAATTTTGATCTAGGCGTCTTTATAGATAACCCCATCTTGGGAAGATTTACTTTGGAAGGAAATGTGAGTGGACGTGGGTTTCAAGCTGAATCCTTGAATACTTTTTTTGAAGGGACTGTTTCTAAATTTGAATTTAATAATTATGCCTATTCCAATATGGAGGTAGCTGCAATGTATCAAAACAATAAGTTTACTGGAAACTTGTTGGTAGATGATGCGCATCTTAAAATGCATTTTAATGGCTTAGCAGACCTCTCTCAATCCATACACAAATTCAATGCAACAGCAACAATCGCCTCTTTAAATTTGAAAGAAACCAAGCTGTTTACAAGAGATGCTACAGCAATTTTAGAGGGGGAAATAAATGTCAATATTACTGGAAATACCTTTGATGATATTCTTGGAAATGCCACTTTTAAAGACGTTTCTTATACGAATCCTGACAAAGCGTTTCACTTTCAAGAGTTTCGCGTTGCTTCTTCTTTAAAAGACGAGGTAAAACGAATTGAAATAAGCTCTAACGACATTGCGAATGGATTCTTGTCGGGTAATTTTATTTTTTCAGAATTGTTGCCTGTTGCACAAAACGCTTTGGGAAGTATATATACAAATTACAAACCCTATAAGGTCGCTAAAAATCAGTTTTTAGATTTTAATTTTACAGTATATAATCAAATTGTAAATGCATTTTTCCCAGAAATCTATATACATGATAAAACGAAAATCAAAGGAAAAATTGTTTCAAATAAAAGCCAATTAAAATTAAACATTACGTCCCCGAGAATTGAAGTTTTTGGGAACGAAATTAAAGATGTTAAACTGCTTACAGACAATCAGAATCCATTATTTAACACCAGTTTAACCGCATCTGAACTCAATACAAAGTATTACAAGCTTTCCAAGTTGAATTTTTTAAATAGAACCGATAACGATACCTTGTATTTTAAATCTGTTTTTGAAGGCGGAAAACTCAATGACGAAGAATTCAACTTAGATTTTTATTATACGATTAATCCCAAAGGAGAATCCGTAGTTGCTTTTCAAGAATCTTCCTTCAATTTTAGAGATAACGTCTGGAAAATTAATCCAAACAATCAATACACAGATAAAATAACATTTGATTTAAACACGAATGCGTTTAATTTTAGTCAATTTGAAATCACCTCAAATGAGCAAAAAATTGAATTTGAAGGAAGCTTGAAGGGCCCAACAGAAAAATTGTTATTTGCAGATTTCACAAATGTTAACTTAGAGAGTTTCTTGCCAGATATTGATAGTTTGGCATTGAAAGGTGTGCTTTCAGGGAATCTAGATTTTGTTCAAAAGGATGGTGTTTATAAACCTGAAGCCACTGTGTTGATCAATGATTTTGAGATCAATGATTTTAAACAAGGTGATTTGTCATTAAATATTGTTGGAGATAATTCCTATGAAAAATACAAGGTGGAAGTTTCTCTGAAAAATGAAAAAGTAAAAAGCATTGCTGCAAATGGGGATTTAGATTTTTCAAGTAAAAAACCACTTATAGATTTGAATGTCTTCTTAGAAGATTTTAGTTTAAATGCTTTCAGTCCTTTAGGTAAAAATGTGTTGTCGGCCATAAGAGGGGAAGCAAGTGGGGCATTTCAATTGTCTGGTTTTGTTGGGAATCCAGAAATGCAAGGTGTTTTAAGATTGCAGGATGCAGGAATGCTATTTCCCTATTTAAATGTAGATTACAACTTTGATGGAGCATCGCTTATAAAGTTGGACGGGCAATCGTTTCTTTTAGAAAATATTAATTTATTGGATGCCAAAAAGCAAACCAGAGGGAGATTACAAGGGCAAATTACCCATCAAAATTTTAATCAATGGTTCTTAAATTTAGAAATTGAAACCGACAATTTATTAGTGTTGGATACTCAAGATACCGAAGAAGCACAGTACTTTGGCACTGGGTTTTTAAAAGGAACGGCAACGATTAGTGGTTTAACAGACCAATTAACTATTGACATCAACGGAAGTACCCAACCCGGAACTGTTTTCGTAGTTCCTTTAAAAGACATTGAAACCGTAAATAGTTACAAGCTCATTCATTTTAAATCGGACACATTAAAAGTGGCAGACAGACAGAAAGAATTAGCAAAAGATGCCCTAAAAGGACTTTCTTTAAATATAAATTTAGAGGTAACCAAAGCGGCTAAAATGCAAGTTGTGATCGATGAGGTGTATGGGAGTCAGTTATCCGGGTTTGGTTCTGGGGCGATTGATATTCAAATTAATACCCGAGGAAAGTTTAATATCTTTGGAGATTACACCATAGATAATGGTGTGTATGATTTCAAATATGGAGGTTTAGTCAATAGGCCTTTTGTCATACAAAAAGGAGGGACTGTTTCTTGGAACGGGAACCCTTATGAAGCCAACTTAAATGTTGCAGCCGTTTATAAAGCGAGAGCAAACCCCGCGACACTTTTACAGAATTTCAATTCTAGCAGAAATATTGAGGTAGATCTTGTGACTAAAATAACGGGCGGTTTGTTTAGTTCCAAACAAGAATTGGATATCGAGTTAGCAAATGTAGATCCTGCGATTGCAACAGAATTAGAATTTATTTTGAATGATAACAATGTTAATGAAAAAACAACACAATTTATCTCTTTATTAACCCTAGGGAGTTTTGTAAATCCCGATAAAATAAATTTTGATAGTACTTCGGCTATTACAACGACAGCTTCCAATGCCATAACAGCCGCGTTTTCTAATTTAATGAACAGTCCAGACAGTAAGTTTACATTTGGTGTTGATTACGTTCAAGGTGTTGATAATAGTGATACAGATAGATTGGATGTTGACAATCAGGTAGATGTGTCTGTGAGTACCAACCTAAATGATAGAGTCATAATTAATGGAAAAGTGGGGGTGCCTGTAGGAACCAAAACACAATCCAGCGTAATTGGAGAAGTAAAAGTTGAGGTATTATTAAACAAAGAAGGGAGTTTTAGAGGAGTCATTTTTAATCGACAAAACGAAATTCAATATTCGGCAGAAGAGGAAGGTTACACGCAAGGAGTTGGACTTTCTTATCAGGTAAATTTTAACACATTCGCTGAATTTCTTCAGAAAATAGGCGCTCAAAAACCTAAAAAAATAGCAAAAAAAGTACTTGAAAAAAATACAGGACTTTCTAAAAACAAGCAATTAATCAACTTCAATTAACTTTAAAAGTTAAGCGATTTTCTTCCATATTTTTATCAGAATAAAAACACAAAGACAGGATAGCAATGACAGGATAGCAGCAATCAATGTTTCTCCATAAATCCAATTTCCAGTTGCAAATAAAAAGCTGTAAACGCCAACAATCCCTGCAAAGAAAGCAACTATTTTAAATCCAATATTCTTAAATTTATCAGCCCCATCAAAAATTAATTTTTCAAACGAATCTAGTGTTTCTTTCGTGGATGGTTTTGTAAGTAAAGTAACAGAAACCCATCCAAAAGTTGTAATTAAAACCCCGATGATCAACTGCCAATGACCTGCAATTTCGATCCATGGAACTTCTTGTTTCCCATTGATAAAAAAGAAAAGAGCAACCATAAATGAAATCGCCATAGCTGCTATCTCACTCATCGGATTGATTCGATGCCAAAACCATCTTACAATAAATAACAAACCGGTCCCTGCACCAATTTGCAATAACAAATCAAAAACATCTTTGGCAGACTGCAAGTAAAAAGAAAACGTAGCCGCACAGATCATCAAGAGAACGGTGGTTAGTTTTCCAACAATTACTTTTTGCTTTTCTGAAGCTTCTTTGTTTATAAAACGGGCATATAAATCATTGACTACATAGGAACTTCCCCAATTTAATTGCGTAGAAATGGTACTCATGAATGCAGCTATTAAAGAGGTTAAAACAATTCCTATCAATCCTGCTGGCAAATAGGTCATCATTGCAGCATAAGCTACATCGTGTCCTTGCATTGCTGAAGGTAGATTTGGAAAAGCAGCATTGACATCTGTCAATGTTGGAAAAATTACTAAAGAAGCCAATCCGACCAAAATCCATGGCCAAGGACGTACCGCATAATGTGCAAAGTTGAAAAATAGTGTTGCCCACGTTGCGTTTTTTTCATCTTTTGCAGCAAGCATTCTCTGGGCAATATAACCACCACCTCCAGGTTCTGCACCCGGATACCAAGTGCTCCACCATTGCACTGCTAAGGGAATAATAAATAAGGTAACCAATGCCTCAGTATCAGAAAAATCGGGCAACATATTTAATTGACCGCTAACATTTTCATGCGATAATAAGTTTGTCAATCCACCAATTTCTGGCAAATCTAAGATGTATATGGTTGCCCAAACAGAACCAATCATTGCAATTAAAAATTGTACAAAATCGGTAATCAGGACTCCTTTTAAGCCCCCTAAAGAAGCGTAAATGACTACAATTATTGAAGCGTAGACTAGCATTTCTCCTTGGTCGATACCCAAAAGTATGTTTGCAATTTTTGCACCTGCCAGGCAAACTCCTGCCATTGTTACAACATTAAAAATGATGCCCAAATAGACCGCTCTAAATCCTCTGAGGAAACCTGCCATTTTTCCGGAATACCTTATTTCATAAAATTCGAGGTCGGTTGTGATCCCTGATTTTCGCCATAATTTTGCATAGAAAATAACAGTCAACATTCCAGTGAATAAAAATGCCCACCAAACCCAGTTGCCAGAAACACCTTCTTTCCGAACCAATTCGGTTACCAATCCTGGAGTGTCTGCGGCAAATGTGGTAGCTACCATAGAAACGCCCAATAACCACCAAGGCATATTTCTGCCTGATAAAAAATACTCAGAAGTGTTTTTTCCCGCTTTTTTAGAGACCCAAAACCCTATAAAAAGAGAGAGCATAAAAAAACTGATAATAATACCATAATCAAGATTGGACAGATTCATTTGTAGTTTCGTTTTTAAAAGACGAAAATAGGCAATCCTTTTTATTAGAGTATCTTCGAAAATAAAAACATAAAAATCAGTGATATAATTATAAAAAAAGAGTCCCTAAAGTCGAAAACGATTTCGTCATTTTATTCTTTAGAATCCTTTAAATTAAGTATTTTTACACAATATTATATGAACAAAATTAAAAAAATAGGAGTACTAACTTCAGGAGGAGATGCTCCAGGAATGAATGCTGCAATTAGAGCGGTGGTGCGTGCTTGTGCATTTCACGAAATAGCATGCGCAGGAATTTATCGTGGGTATGAAGGCATGATAGAAGGTGACTTTATTAATTTAAATGCACGTAGTGTAAAAGGAATCATTAATAAAGGAGGGACTTTCTTAAAATCGGCAAGATCCAATGGCTTTCGAACTAAAGAAGGAAGGCAAAAAGCTTACAATGCTTTAAAAGCCGCAGGAATTGATGCTTTGGTAACTATTGGTGGTGATGGAACCTTTACAGGGGCCATGATATTCAATCAAGAATTTAATTTTCCAGTCATCGGCATACCGGGTACCATAGATAATGATATTTTTGGTACTTCACATACCTTAGGGTACGATACTACCTTGAATACGGTTGTTGAAGTAATTGATAAAATTAGAGATACAGCCAGTTCACACAATCGATTATTTTTTGTAGAAGTAATGGGTAGAGACGTTGGTCATATCGCTTTGAACGTTGGAGTAGGTGCAGGAGCGGAAGAGATTTTAATACCAGAAGAAGACTTAGGTTTAGAGCGACTCTTAGATTCTTTAAGAAGAAGTAAGGAGTCCGGGAAATCATCCAGTATTGTAGTAGTAGCTGAAGGAGATAAAATAGGAAAAAACGTTTTTGAACTAAAAGATTACGTGGAAGAACATTTGCCGGAATATGAAGTGCGTGTATCTGTCCTAGGACATATGCAACGAGGTGGTTCACCTTCTTGTTTTGATCGTGTTTTAGCAAGTAGAATGGGAGTGAAAGCGGTTGAAAGTTTGTTGGAAGGGAAATCGAACTATATGGTAGGGTTGCTAAGTGACAAAATACAATTAACCCCTCTGGAAAAAGCCATCAAAGGACAGTCAAAAATAAATAAAGAATTAATTCGTGTGTCAGATATAATGACCACATAATAACAATTACGATAAAATGATTAAAATAGGAATTAACGGATTTGGTAGAATAGGAAGATTGGCTTTTCGTTCAGCAGTGAAAAGAGAAAATGTACAAGTTGTTGCCATCAACGACTTATTAGAGGTTGATTATTTAGCATACATGCTAAAATACGACTCTGTTCATGGTGCATTTGATGGAACTGTTGAGGTGAAAAACGGCATGTTGGTTGTAAATGGAAATGAAATTAGAATTACAGCAGAAAGAGATCCAGCAAACTTAAAGTGGAATGAGGTAGGTGCAGAGTATGTAATCGAATCTACAGGTTTTTTCTTGACCGAAGCGACTGCAGGAAAGCACTTAGAAGCAGGTGCTAAAAAAGTTGTTTTATCAGCTCCATCCAAAGATCATACACCTATGTTTGTGATGGGAGTAAACAATACAGAATTAACTGCAGATCAAAAGATTTTCTCAAACGCATCTTGTACAACAAACTGTTTAGCACCAATTACCAAAGTATTGAACGATAATTTTGGAATTGTTGAAGGTTTAATGACTACAGTTCACGCGGCAACTGCAACTCAAAAAACAGTAGATGGTCCTTCTATGAAAGACTGGAGAGGTGGGCGTTCTGCAATTCACAACATCATTCCTTCTTCTACAGGGGCTGCAAAAGCAGTTGGGAAAGTAATTCCTGCAATGAATGGTAAATTGACAGGAATGGCTTTTAGAGTTCCAACAATGGATGTGTCTGTTGTCGATTTAACAGTGAAGTTAGAAAAATCAGCATCTTACAAAGAAATTTGTGCAGCTATGAAAGCGGCTTCAGAAAGTGGACCTATGAAAGGTGTTCTTGGATATACCGAAGACCTAATTGTTTCTCAAGACTTCGTAGGAGATACTCGTACATCTATTTTTGATGCAAATGCGGGAATCGCTTTAAACGATAACTTTGTAAAAGTTGTTTCTTGGTATGATAATGAAATGGGATATTCTACAAAAATTGTAGACTTAATAGAATATGCTTCAACATTGTAGTTGAAACAAAAAGTGCTAAAAAAACCTGATAGATGAATTTCTATCAGGTTTTTTTTTGTTGATTACTGAAAATTACTTTACTGCGATCATACTAATTTCCACATTTACAAACTTCGGTAAGTTAGCCACTTCTACCGTTTCTCTTGCAGGCGCAGTTTCCTCGTTAAAATAAGTTCCGTAGATGGCATTTATTTCTCCAAAGTGATGCATGTCAGATATAAAAATAGAGGTTTTTATAACATTTTCAAAAGTCATATCGGCAGCTGCTAAGACGGCTTTCATATTTTCCATGACTTGTGTGGTTTCCGCTTGAATACTTTCTAAAACCAATGCGCCTGTTACTGGGTGCAATGCAATTTGTCCAGAGGTGTATAAGGTGTTTCCGCTAAGAACGGCTTGGTTGTAAGGCCCTATGGGTGCTGGTGCTTTTGAAGTAGTAATTATTCTTTTCATTTTTTAAATTCTCAAAATTAAAATGTTTTGTTCTAGTCAGAGAGAGCGTGACAAGGCTATTTTATCTAAAATAATCGTCTATCTGGCGGCTTATTTTTATCCCACTTTAAATCTTGCAATACGGTAGATTTTACACCAATAAAAAAGGTATAGGATGAAATATTACCAAATGGTACCCAATTAAAATTGAATTGCCAGCTGTCCAAGTCTCTTGTGAAATTGAATCTGGAGAAAGTAAAAGCTCCATCTTTTAAATCATACCCTGAAGAATAACCTACTTTCCATTTGGGTGATAATTCTAAGTTTCCACTAAACATGACCGAATGACTTCGTATTTCACCCGGAGTTCTTCCATTATTAGCGTAGGTTGCTGCATAAGCCAAATTGATGCTCCAAGGAATGTCTGCCTTGTAAAGCTCCGTTTCAACCTCTTTGTTTTGATTGTTGTTATTGTTGGCACCCGTTTGTGCAAATCGATTGGTTGGGTTAATATTTCCACCAATTACATCAGGTGTGTTTTGCGCCCCATTTCCACTATTGGTTTTGTTTTTATCATCGTTGTTTTTACTAAAATCAGCACTCGACAAACTGTAGTTGGCCGATAAATTTGCCGTTTCTATTCTGAAAATGTTCTTATTAAACTTATCAATAGAGAATCCTTCTTCATTTATTTGATAAGGATCTAATGAGGCGTTGAAATTAAGGGCCATTTTATCATTAAATAATCGAGTCCCCGCATTGACGTTTAAATTACTCCAACCCAAACTGTCTGCAGCGATATTGTAGGCGGTACTGAAGTTCAAGTTGTTTAAGATGGTTATTTTTTTATCCTCTTCATCACTATCTGGATCTTTAGGTGCCATCTTGGCCTCCACAACATTGTTGATGGAAATACCAATAGAATTGCTTAATCCAGAATTTGGTGCACCATAAATACCTACGTTATTATCAAAAGGAGTGTAAGTTTCAATGTCAAGAGGGTCTGCAGTTCGTTGCACCCGCTCTTCATACCTTCGGGCAAAATCAGGCGTGTAATTGTAGGAGATAGAAGGTCTTATGGTATGCCGTATTGCTTTTAAACGCCCTTTGTTAAATTTAAAAGTCCCATAAATATTGGTAGACAAACTTACCCCGGTATTGTATTCTCTAAAAGATTTAAAACCACTAATGGTGTCTGTAATTACTTCTTGATCAGTTTCATTATAGGTTTTTTTAAGGTAGTTGAAGTTCCAAATCTCCTGATAAGAGACGCTTGGAGATATTGTAAAGTATCGAAAAGCTTTTACATTGGTACTCGTTCCAGTTCTGTGTTTGATTCCCGATTTTGCTGTTTGAAACATTGCCGAAGTTAAGAACTCCTCTTCCGTTGTGTTAATTCGATATTCCCCCTGCATTGCATAGTCAAATCCCATTTTCTGAAGCGGATTTTTCTTAATGCCTCCTTTTCCTTCAAAAGGAAAAATCTTTGACATGGTAAGATTTACAGAAGGAAAGGTCATATTTATAGACTGGTCATTGGTATTTTGTGTATGCGTTGCTGCAACCGAAAGATTGAAAGGAGTTCCCACAAATCTTTTCGAGTAACTTATAGAAGAATTAAAGGTATTTGTTAAAAACTGATTGGTATTAAATTCGTTTAAACTCTCTCTAAAAAAACGACTACTTCCAAGATTAACAGAGGCCGTAAACCTTGCATTTGGATTTGCTTTGGTATCTTGAGAATGACTCCATCGAACATTAAAATTCGTTGATTTGTTGTAGGATGAAAAACCCCGGATTCCCTGAACAATATTCTCGAAACTTATATTGAAACTCCCACTGTAGCGATATCTTAAATTGTAATTTGAAAAAGCCCTTAAACTCCAACTTCCATTGGAATAAGCATCTCCTCTTACCGCCAAATCTACGTAATCACTTAAGGCAAAGTAGTAGCCACCGTTTTGAAATCCAATTCCTCTACTGGAACTCCCCGTGTCAAAGGCAGGGATTAAAAATCCAGAAACACTTTTTTCACCCAAAGGGAAATAGGCAAAAGGCAGTACCAAAGGGGTTGGAATATCGGCAATGACTAAGTTGCTGGCTCCAACGATTATTTTTTTTCCTGGAACTAATTTTGCCTTGTTTGTCGTGATGTAATAGTCAGGATTCTTTTCTTTGTCTGAAGTTGTAAAACGTATTTTTCGTACGTAAATCGTAGAATCGTTGACGCGTTTTGTTTTTTCACCGTAGGTAAACATTTCACCCTGCTTGGTTTTTAACCCATAGATTAATGCTCTTTTACTTTTAAAATTATAAAGCAAAGAATCTTGTTCTGTTTCCTCATTCCCTTGTTTAAAGTAAGGACGTTGCGTATATCCTGTACTGTCTATAATTCCTTTTGCAAATAAAGTTTCTTTCTTGTAATCAACGACAATAATTCCTGCTTTTAAATCAATTTCACCATAGATTAAAACAGCTTCATTGTATAAAGTCAGTGTTTCTTCTTTTGCATTTTGGATGGTATAATCTTTAGCATCATGGATAATAATGTCTTGAATAGACTCTTTGGGCTTGATAGAGTCCAAGCCCATAGTGTTTCCTTTTTTTATAAGAAGACTGTCATTTTTCTTTTCTGGAATTGTTTTTGTTTGGGTTGGTTGTAGACTATCAAATCGCATACTCGGCAAAGAAAGTGCTTTCGTCTTTTTGGTATCTTGGGCATACCCTCTGTGAAGCACTAAAAGAGAGAAAAATAAAAGAATGTATGATCGGTTTGATTGCAATGCTATAAATGCTATTTTTGTACAACGGTAAAAGTAGGGTTCAATGTTTGAAGCACCAAACTTACATTTGCCAAAATTAGTTAAATTTTATTGATGAATTTTCTACCAAACCATAAAATTAAGGTCAAAACTAAAAATATATTTTTTTTAGTACTTTTTTGTTTTTTTGCGACAATGAGTCTGGAGTTAACGGCTCAAAAAAAGTATGTGGTTGTTTTAGATGCGGGTCACGGAGGAAAAGATCCAGGAAATACTGGAAATGGATACAAAGAAAAAAACATAGCGCTTAAGGTTGCTGTAGCCGTTGGAAAAGAGTTGCAAAAAGCAGATGATATAGACGTTGTTTTTACAAGAGATAAAGATGTTTTTATCGATTTATGGAAAAGAGGAGACATCGCAAATCAAGCAAAAGCAGATTTGTTTGTTTCCATTCACTGTGATTCTCATACCTCAAATGCCTACGGAGCAGGAACTTTCGTTCTAGGAATCCGAGGAAATAAAAAGAATCTAGAAATTGCAAAAAGAGAAAATGCCGTAATTCTGTTAGAAGATAATTACAATCGATACGAGGGATTCAATCCAAATTCGGCCGAATCAATGATTGGTCTCTCACTTTTACAAGAAGAAAACTTAGATAAAAGCTTAACAATTGCAAGTTATATTCAATCAAACTTCACCAAAAAATTAAAAAGACTCGATCGAAAAGTAAAACAAGATAATTTTCAAGTGCTCAGAGAAACAATTATGCCAAGTGTTTTAATAGAATTGGGTTTTTTAACCAATAGAAGTGAGGGCCGTTATTTAAACTCGAAAAAAGGACAAAAAGCACTGTCAAATTCCATTGCGCTTGCCATCAAGAAATACATCAATCAATTAAAATTAAATACCGTTTCTGTGATTGATGACCTCGCTATTGAAAACAGGACCACTGAAATTGAATACAAAATTCAAATTGCCTCAAGTAAAAATAAGATCCCCACCAAATCCTATAATTTTAGAGGTCTTAAAAATGTAGAGAGAGTTGCAGTTGGTTCTTTTTTTAAGTATTATTATGGTGGTTCAGCAGTCTTGGAAAAGGCAAAAAAAGCCTTAAAATTAGCAAAGAAAAAAGGATACAAAACCGCCTATATAGTCGCTTTTAAAAGTGGTGAAAGAATCTCGTTAAGGGAAGCTCAGAATATGAAATAATTTAACACTTTTCTATAAAAAATAGTAGTAATTTTGTTAAAAGATCAAGAAAAGAAAATATGTCAAAAGAATTTAAAACAGGAATTATAGCCCTTATCGTGCTTGCCATGTCTTTTTGGGGGTACTCATTCCTGAAAGGGGAAAATATTTTTAAACCTAACAATCGCCAGTTTAAAGTTGAGTATTCAAATATTGCTGGATTAAGCAAATCAAGCTTAGTAACAATTAATGGCTTAAAAGTAGGAAAGGTTGATAAAATTTTATTCAATCCCGATCCAACAAAAAGAGGCAGTTTAATTGTCTTATTTTCTATGGATGATGCGTTTGAATTTTCTAAAAAAAGTATTGTCAAAATTTATTCGCCAAGCCCACTGGGAGGTTCTAATCTAGCTATTATTCCCGATTATACTGGTGAGAATGCCGTTTCAGGAGATGTTTTACAAGGAGAAATAGAATCGAGTTTATTTACTTCTATTGGTGAGCGATTGGATCCGATTCAAACAAAATTAGAACATGTAATCGTAAGTGCAGATACTTTATTTAAAAATATCAATGATATTTTAGACCAGCGAACAATCCAGAGTGTGAAAAATTCAGTGAGAACTTTAGAGCAATCCTTGGTGGATGTAAGAACCACCATACAAGCATTAAATGGTATTATGGATGCTACTTCTGAAGATCTAAAGGAAACAATGCGGTATTCAAGGAATTTTGCAGAAAACTTATCGAATGTTTCAGACACTCTTGTCAATGCAGACTTAGGGAAAATTATGCGAGAAGCAGAAGTTACCTTGTTGACCGTTAATTCGTTATTAAAAGGAATAGATGAAGGAAAAGGATCATTGGGGAAGTTTGTAAACGACAATGCGATGTATGACAATCTCACCAATGTGTCCAAAGAACTCGAACAGTTGCTTCGAGAAATGAAATTGAACCCAAAGCGTTTTGTGCATTTTTCATTATTTGGAAAGCGTGCAACCCCTTACAATCAACAGAACAACGATAATAATAAAACCAATCAATAATATTACAACATGAATTATATTTCAAATGTACTTTTCGGAGTTTTATTAATTACAGGAATCGGCTATTTTGTGAATAACATTCAGAAGCTTGTTCGAAATATTAAACTAGGAAAAAGTATCAATAGAAATGATAACAAGCTTCAACGTTTCAAAAACATGGCGATGATTGCCCTTGGACAATCTAAAATGGTGAAAAGGCCTTTCTCAGGATTTTTACACATTATTGTTTATGTAGGTTTTGTCATTATAAATATTGAAGTTTTAGAAATTGTTGTTGATGGATTGTTGGGCACACATCGTGTTTTTCAACCCTATTTGGGAGACGCATTTTATGGTTTTTTAATTGGTGTTTTTGAGGTATTAGCCGCACTTGTTTTTATTGCGGTCGTATTTTTTTGGTTGCGTAGAAATCTTGCTAACATTAAACGATTTTTAAGCAAAGAAATGACAGGTTGGCCCAAAAGAGATGGAAATTTAATTCTCTATTTTGAGATGGTTTTAATGTCTTTATTTATCATTATGAATGCAACGGATACTGCTTTTCAGGAGGCAGGGGTTGGCAATATAATTAGTCAATTTGTAGCACCAATTTTTGAGGTTTATACACCAGAAACTATTCATGCTATCGAAAGAACAGCTTGGTGGATTCATATTATTGGAATATTAGTTTTCTTAAATTACCTGTTCTATTCAAAACATTTACACATTCTTCTTGCCTTCCCAAATACTTACTTTGGAAGTTTAAAACCCAAAGGGCAATTTTCAAATTCGGAAGCAGTTTTAAAAGAAGTGCAAATGATGATGGACCCTTCCGTAGATCCATATGCATTGCCAGAAGAAGGTGCAGAAGAGGAAGTTCCAGCAAAATTTGGGGCTTCGGATGTTGCCGATTTAAGTTGGGTTCAATTGCTAAATGCATATACATGTACGGAATGTGGTCGTTGTACATCTGCTTGTCCCGCAAACCTTACAGGAAAAGAATTGTCTCCAAGGAGCATTATGATGAAAACAAGAGATCGTTTGGAAGAAGTTGGTAGAAATATCGATGCAAACAAGGGTACATTCAAAGACGATGGGAAACAATTGTTAAACGATTATATCCGCCCAGAAGAGTTGTGGGCATGTACTAGTTGTAATGCTTGTGTGGAAGAATGTCCCGTAAGTATTGATCCCTTGTCTATTATCATGGAGATGAGAAACTATTTGGTCATGGAGCAAAGTGCTGCACCTAAAGAATTGAATATGATGATGTCAAATATTGAAAACAATGGCGCCCCTTGGCAATACAATCAACAAGACAGATTGAATTGGGCAGACGAAGTATAGGGCATGTCATTGCACAAGAGATTTTAAAGCAATTGGTTAAGAAAGTTAACGAGTATTAAAAAACGATTAAAAAACACACTATGAAGGTACCTACAATGGCAGATATGATCGCACAAGGAAAACAACCTGAAGTTTTATTTTGGGTAGGTGCAGCCGGTAGCTATGATGATCGAGCAAAAAAGATCTCCAGAGCATTTGTCAAAATTTTGCATGCAGCCAATGTAGACTTCGCCGTCTTAGGAACAGAAGAATCTTCAACAGGTGACGCTGCTAAAAGAGCTGGAAATGAATTCTTATTTCAAATGCAAGCACATATGAATATTGAAGTGTTAAATGGCTATGAAGTGAAAAAAATTGTGACGTGTGATCCGCATTCCTTCAATACTTTAAAAAATGAATACCCAAGTTTGGGAGGTAAGTATGAAGTGTTTCATCATACACAATTCATTCAAAATTTAATTTCAGAAGGACGTTTAGAAATTGACAATACCTCATTTAAAGGGAAAAGAGTCACTTTTCATGACCCCTGTTATCTGGGGAGAGCCAATGAAGTTTACGAATCTCCAAGAAATTTAATACGTAGATTAGGAGTTAATTTAACAGAAATGAAGCGTCATAAAGGCACGGCTTTATGTTGTGGAGCTGGTGGAGCGCAAATGTTTAAAGATGCAGAGAGAGGAAATAAGGAAATCAATATTTTAAGGACGGAAGATGCCCTAGAAACCAAACCCCAAATTATTGCAACAGGTTGTCCATATTGCAATACGATGATGACAGATGGCATTAAGTTCAAAGAAAAAGAATCAGAAATAGTTGTTAAAGACATCGCTGAATTAATCTCAGAAGCAAATGGATTGTAAAGTAAAAAAATGGTGCTTACTTCTTCTTGGGCTTGTATTCATTACTTGTACTAATTCTGAAGTAAAGAAAACGACACCGCCAGAAGTACTAAAAGCAAAAGACACGACACAGGTGGTTCAGGTAACGGTTCCAAAAAAAGAAGCCTTCGTTTTTAAAGTGCAAATTGCAGCTTTGAAAAAGCCAAATGAAACCTATTCCAAATTAGAAGACATTGTTGTATCTCAAGAAAATGGATTTATAAAATACAGATTGGGTAGTTTTGATAGCTATTCCAACGCACGAAAATTCAGAAACAGTATTCGTAGTACCTATACAGATGCGTTTGTCATCGCATTAAAAAATGAAGTTCCAGTTTCTATTTTAGAAGCAATAGCGGATTAATTTTCATGAAATTTATTTCTCAAAAACAAAGCGTTTGTCTTATTGCTGGAGTTTTTAAAAGGAGCTTTTGTTATAGTTAATCCCTTTTTTTAGTAGTACAAAAAAATAGAAAACCATGGGTTTAAAAAGTTATATTAAAGCGGCAAGATTGCGCACACTTCCACTATCCATATCTGGAATTATCGTTGGAAGTATCCTTGGAAATGACGCTATTAATGCAAACCTTACTGCAGCAGTTGCAGCTCCATTTTGGGCAAATTCTATATTTTGGTTGGCAATTTTAACTACAATTGGATTTCAAGTACTGTCCAATTTCGCCAATGATTACGGAGATGGTATTAAAGGAACAGATGACCATCGCAAAGGAGAAGCTAGAATGGTTTCCTCAGGCGCCATCTCACCAAAGCAAATGAAACAAGCAATGGTTTTTACCACAATCTGCACATTGAGTGTTGCTATGCTCTTAATTAACGAAGCTTTTGGAAGTGAAAATTTCGGGTATTCAGTAACCTTTTTTATTCTGGGTCTTGCGTCGGTAGCAGCTGCAATTAAATATACGGTGGGAGAGTCTGCCTATGGATATAGTGGTTTGGGAGATGTTTTCGTTTTTTTATTCTTTGGATTGCTCAGTGTAGTTGGAAGTTATATTTTATTTACTCACCAAATAAATACACTTTTATTTTTACCTGCAACTTCTATTGGTTTGCTAAGTGCTGCCGTTTTGAATTTAAACAATATGAGAGATCAAATTCAAGACAAGCAACACCACAAAAACACGCTGGTTGTAAGTATGGGAAGTCAAAAAGCAAAAAAATACCATTATAGTTTAATTTTAGGCGCTTTACTTACCGCTGTTTTATATGTGCAAATACATTATCAATCGCCTATTCAATACTTATTCTTAATTGCTTTTATCCCGTTGTTTTTAAATATAAAAGTAGTTGCAAAAAATATAATATTCTCAGAGCTAGACAGTGAGCTAAAGAAAGTAGCACTGAGCACTTTTTTATTCGCAATTCTTTTTGGAATTGGACAAATACTTTAAATGATTACCATGAAAATTATAAAAATAATACTGAGTGTCATAACCTTTTTTATCGTTGCTTTTTTTCTGACGGGTCTGTTTGTAAAAGAAACTACCTACCAAGCTTCCATTACCGTCAACAAGCCCATTTCAGCAGTTTTTAAAGATTTTAGTACCTCTGAGAACATAAAAAATTGGATTCCTGAAATAAAATCATTGAAGGTGATCCACGAAAACCCAGGCAAAGTTGGAAGTACCTATGAGATTGTGCTTACTAACAAAGGTCAAGACATTACGATGACTCAAAAAATCCTTGCTTTTGTCCCCAACGAAAAAACAACATTTTATTTTGATGCTGAGAATATGTTAAAAACAGATGACTATATTTTTACAGAAAATAAAGGCATCACCACCATTCGATTAAACGCCATTTGTGTTAGTGATTCATACATTATGGCTTGTATGTTTCCATATTTTAAAGGAACTTTTCAAGCACAAGATCAAGGATATTTGAATAATTTTAAAGCGTTTTCCGAAAAATAAGTTTATTTTGATAAAAGCAACTTACAAAAAATACATCCTGAATTTTAAAAACCCAAGTGGAACCTCACGTGGAATTTTAAAAACCAAAGAAACCTGGTTTCTGATTTTAGAAGAAAATGGAAAAAAAGGGTATGGAGAAACCGGTCTTTTTAGAGGTTTGAGTATAGACGATGTTCCAGAATATGAGGAAAAACTTGCTTGGGTTTGCAATCATATCAATGTAGGAATCGAAAAATTATTGGTCGAATTGTCTCACTTTCCTTCCATTCAATTTGGCATAGAACAGGCATTTTTATCGCTACAGAGTAATTCTCCCTTTCAATTGTTTCCGTCTAAATTTACAGAAAAAAAAGCACCTATTCCAATCAATGGCTTAATTTGGATGGGTGATGAAACCTTTATGAAAAGCCAAATAAAAGCCAAATTAAATCAAGGATTTTCTTGTTTAAAAATGAAAATTGGGGCCATCAATTTTAATGCAGAAATCAACTTGCTAAAATCCATTAGAAAAGAATTTTCACCTTCAGAAATTGAATTGAGGGTGGATGCAAACGGTGCATTTTCTCCAGGAGAAGCTTTGGAGAAATTAGACAGGTTGTCGGCATTAAAAATACACTCTATAGAACAACCAATTCAACAAGGACAAGTAGAAGAAATGGCCTTCCTATGCGCCAATACATCGCTACCAATTGCATTGGATGAAGAACTTATTGGAGTATTCTCTACTTCAAAGAAGAAAGCACTTGTCGAAACCATAAAACCCCAATATATTATTTTAAAGCCAAGTTTGGTGGGGGGATTTGCAGGCACCAAGGAATGGATTTCTATTGCAGAGAAAAATAACGCAGCTTGGTGGATTACATCAGCATTAGAAAGTAATGTAGGATTGAATGCAATATCACAATTTACCTATACTTTAAAAAGTACATTGCCCCAAGGCCTAGGAACCGGGAGTTTGTTTACAAACAATATAGAAAGCCCTTTAGAAGTGAATAATGGGGCGTTACATTATAATAATTTAGTAAATTGGGATTTTAAATTATAATTATGGGATTTATAGAAACAGCTTACAAAGGAAAGAATGATTGGTGGATGTATGTCTTAGGTATTGTATTTGTTTTCATTGGAACTCAATTTGGATCCATTCCTTTGGGATTGGTTGCTTTTTGGCAAGCAGGAGGTGACATGGCGGTCTATATAGAAGCAGCCAATGACAATTTTATGAAGATGGGGATCAATGCCAATTTATTTCTATTGCTCATGATTTTTACCTTTATGATGGGGCTTCTTGCCCTGTTTCTTAGTGTAAAGTACCTTCACAAAAAGAAATTTAAGTGGATTGTGACTTCTCGGGAATCTGTAGATTGGAAACGGGTTTCTTTTGGTTTTTTCTCTTGGGGAATTTTATCGGCCTTAATCATCTTAGCAGGCATTTATTTTGAGCCTACATTGTATGTTTGGAATTTTAAACCAATTCCATTTTTCATCCTATTGGCAATATCATTGCTCTTTTTACCTTTACAAACTAGTACAGAAGAAGTATTGTTTAGAGGATATTTTATGCAAGGACTGGGATTGTTAGTTAAGAATCGATGGTTTCCTTTACTATTGACTTCGGTAATTTTCGGATTGCTGCATATGGCAAATCCAGAGATTGACAAAATAGGCAATATTGCTTTGGTATTTTATATTGGAACAGGATTATTTTTTGGAATTGCTACCTTAATGGATGATGGACTAGAACTAGCCCTAGGCTTGCACGCATCAAACAATATCGTAGCCGCTTTTCTAGTTACCGCAGATTGGACTGTTTTTCAAACAGATGCCTTGTTTGTTGATACTTCGGAACCATCGGTATCTTTAACAATGTTTTTGCCTGTTTTTGTTTTATACCCAATCATGTTGCTTTGGTTTTCCAAAAAATACAATTGGACAAATTGGAAAGAAAAACTTTTTGGAGCTGTTGAAAAACCGAATTTAATTGATGAAAATGAATTTTCATAAAAACTTTCAATTAAACGGGAAATCATTTACTACCTCGAATGAAATTATTGATTTTTCCGAGGAGATTTCTTTGGAAATCGCACTCTTTCTAAAAGATTGGTTTTCAAAAAAACAATCTCTAGAAGTCAATACTTCAGGATCTACAGGAGTGCCCAAAACAATTGCAATCAAAAAAGAATTTTTTGTCAATTCGGCCCTGTCAACTGCTGAATTTCTTGATTTAAAAAATCAAACAACTGCATTAATGTGTTTGCCGCCAAAATACATAGCAGGCAAAATGATGTTGGTAAGAGCCCTTGTTTTAGGATGGCATTTGGATGTTGTTTCTTCGAAGTTAAATCCACTAGAAAACTTGGATAAAGCCTATGATTTTTCTGCAATGGTTCCTTTACAATTAGAACACTCTTTAGTAAAGATCAATCAAATAAAAAAAGTAATAGTGGGTGGCGGTGTCGTTTCATCTCAACTTCAAGAAAAATTACAAGGAATTCAAAGTATTGTCTATGCAACCTATGGAATGACTGAAACGGTTTCACACATAGCACTTAAACAATTAAATCATTGGAAACCAATTGTAGGACTTGCGTCTTTGGCTTCTTTTTACCAATTATTGCCCCATGTAAGGATCTATAAAGACACTCGAAATTGTTTGGTCATCGATGCGCCAAAAGTTGCTGAAGAAATCATATTTACAAACGATATTGTCGAAGTAATTTCAGACAAACACTTTGAGTGGTTGGGACGTTTTGACAATGTTATTAATTCTGGAGGTGTCAAACTACACCCGGAAAGAATCGAGGAGAAGCTCTCTAACATTATTGACCAACGTTTTTTTGTTGCTGGAATTCCTGACGCACAATTGGGCGAAAAATTACTCTTAATCATAGAATGCCAAAGCGAAAACCGTTTAAAGTTACAACAATTTATCGCTAAAAAAATTCAGCATTTAGACAGGCTTTCCAAATACGAAAAACCAAAAGAAATTCTTTTTGTTTCTACTTTTGTAACTACAGAAACAAAAAAAATCCAAAGAAATAAAACGTTGGATCTGTTGGGTTTATAAACGAATAATTTTACATTTCCATCGAGTGGTACACGTTCTGTACATCATCATCCTCTTCTAGTTTTTCTAAAAGTTTTTCAACATCTGCTTGTTGCGCTTCCGAAAGTTTATTAGTTGTTGTCGGAATTCTTTCAAAGCCAGAGGATAAAATTTCTATATTTTCTTTTTCAAAGAAAGACTGTATTGCACCAAATTGTTCAAAAGGTGCATAAATGATGATTCCTTCTTCATCATCAAAAACTTCTTCTACTTCAAAATCAATAAGTTCCAATTCTAAATCTTCTAAATCGGTCGTTATATCTTCCTTTTTAAGAGTGAAAGTACATGTATGATCAAACATAAAAATGACAGATCCCGAGTTTCCTAAATTTCCATCACATTTATTAAAAGCGGCTCTTACATTGGCAACGGTCCTATTGTTATTGTCAGTTGCAGTTTCTACAACAACCGCAATTCCGTGGGGAGCATATCCTTCAAAAAGTGCTTCCTTATAGTTTGCAGTATCTTTATCGGTTGCTTTTTTGATGGCACGTTCAACATTTTCTTTTGGCATGTTTGCAGCTTTTGCATTCTGCATTACTGCTCTTAATCGGGAATTGGCATCTGGATTTGGGCCTCCTTCTTTGATCGCCATTACAATATCCTTACCAATTCTGGTAAAGGTTTTTGCCATTGCTGACCAACGTTTCATTTTACGCCCCTTTCTCAATTCGAATGCTCTTCCCATCTCTTGTTTTGTTTTAAATAGTAATAGTAAGCAAATGTAAAAATTTGCGAACTGTTGCACAATTGTTTGTTGAATGTTTTCCCTAAACTCCTGTCTAAGGGCCTTTGGTTATACTTGTAAAAGACCTAAATTAAATTTCTTTTCAATAGGGGCATGATTCGCAGCTTCGATTCCCATAGAAATCCATGTTCTGGTTTCTAATGGATTGATGACTCCATCTGTCCAAATTCTTGCCGCAGCATAATATGGAGAAATCTGATTGTCGTAACGAGATTTTATTTTGTCATACAATGTAGTTTCCATTTCTGGTGTGATCGCTTCCCCTTGTTTTTTTAGAGAAGCCGTCTCTATTTGTAGCAAAACTTTCGCAGCAGCATCTCCACTCATTACCGCCAATTGTGCCGATGGCCAGGCTACAATTAGTCTTGGGTCATAAGCTTTTCCACACATAGCATAATTTCCTGCACCGTAAGAGTTTCCGATAATAATCGTGAATTTTGGTACAACAGAATTGCTCACGGCATTCACCATTTTTGCCCCGTCTTTTATGATTCCTCCATGTTCAGATTTACTTCCAACCATAAATCCTGTCACGTCTTGTAAGAAAACCAAGGGTATTTTTTTCTGATTGCAATTCGCAATAAAACGGGTTGCTTTGTCTGCAGAATCATTATAAATTACCCCTCCAAATTGCATTTCACCCTTTTGTGTTTTTACCAATTTTCGTTGATTTGCAACAATACCAACTGCCCAACCGTCAATGCGCGCATAGCCAGTTAAAATGGTTTGCCCGTATCCTTCTTTGTATTGATCAAATTCTGACTTGTCAACCAAACGTTTGATGATTTCCAACATGTCATATTGGGCATTTCTTTCTTTGGGGAGTATCCCGAAAATATCTTCTTGATTTTCTTTTGGTGCTTCACTTTTGATTTTGCTAAATCCTGCCTTTTCAAAATCACCAATTTTATCTACAATACCTTTAATTTTATCCAATGCATCTTTATCATTCAATGCTTTGTAGTCTGTAACTCCTGAAATTTCACAATGTGTGGTGGCACCACCCAAGGTTTCATTGTCAATACTTTCTCCAATGGCTGCTTTTACCAAATAACTTCCTGCTAAAAAAATACTTCCTGTTTTGTCAACAATAATCGCTTCATCACTCATAATTGGCAAATAGGCTCCACCTGCAACACAACTCCCCATCACTGCAGAAATTTGAGTAATTCCCATACTACTCATAATGGCATTGTTTCTGAAAATACGGCCAAAATGTTCTTTATCTGGAAAAATTTCATCTTGCATTGGCAAATACACACCCGCAGAATCTACTAAATAAATGATTGGAATTTTGTTTTCGATGGCTATTTCTTGTGCTCGTAAATTCTTTTTTCCCGTAATTGGAAACCAAGCTCCTGCTTTTACGGTTGCATCATTGGCCACAACAATACATTGTTTTCCTTTGACATACCCCATTTTTACAACAACACCACCTGAAGGACACCCTCCGTGTTCTTTATACATATTTTCACCGGCAAAAGCAGCGATTTCTATTGACTTTGCCTTGTCATCTAACAGGTAGTCAATCCTTTCACGAGCAGTCATTTTTCCTTTCTCATGATGCTTGTCGATACGTTTTTGTCCTCCACCCAGCTTTACTCTGGCAAAGCGTTTGCGTAAATCTGAAACTAAAAGTTTATTAAAATCTTCGTTTTTGTTGAAGTTTATATCCATAGGGATGTATTAATTAGACAGTAAAAATAATCATTTTTTATGGTCTAAAATAGTTGATTTTATTAAAAGAGAATTCCTTCTTTACTTTCTAAGCAACGAAAAGTTTCCAGTCTTAAAGATTGTTTTTTTGTTGGTATCAAAGGGTACCAACTTAATAGACACCCAATAATCGTCCGAAGGCAATTTTTTTCCATTGTAGGTGCCGT
>Ga0213861_10000405_pt1 | contig 37764 bp, 36 predicted proteins | sample PICome_4_FD_160110 | JGI IMG/M metagenome (GOLD analysis project Ga0213861, IMG submission 160110) | Coastal seawater microbial communities near Pivers Island, North Carolina, United States - PICO131 | ecosystem: Environmental > Aquatic > Marine > Coastal | place: USA: North Carolina... | reverse complement strand
CATACCAAGATAATCACGATTATGGCGCAGGTGAAAAACCAAAACCTAAAAAATCGTTTGACGCATACTTTCGAAGTGGTGCTTGTCGCATAAGCGTCAATATGGAAGAAGAATTTATCACTGCTGCCACTTATTTGTATAAAAAAAAGGAATACGTAGCCAAAAGAAAAACAGAAATTGACGAATCACAGGAACATTCCGCTCCTTAAAATTGTGCACGAGAACGTATATTCGATTAGGCAATTTTAACAGAAAATCGCCAAAAATAATTGGGTTTTAATGTAACATTATTCAATTTTAACACTTCACAACATCCTTTAACAATTGTTTAGATATAGTCCGTTGGGCTTGGCATAACTTTAAATACACATTTAAAATTTAGAGCTATATCCCTTATTAAAATTCTATTCGTGACGCTGGTATTATCAGCGACTTATTCTTGTAAAAAATATGCCAATGATCCTACTATTAGTCTAAAGTCAGAAGAAGCCCGACTGATTCGGAAATGGCAAGTTCAAGTTGCCTACTATTCATTGTTTACGGATCAGCCCTCTCAGGGCGAGGATCAAACTTATATCTGGCAAAACTTTAAATTGGAGTTCAAAGAGGATAAGACCTATCAATTTGAAAACTATAATTTAGACATGAGCGAATATACAATCGAAGAAGGCAATTGGGAATTCACAGAGGACTTATCAAAAGTAAAAACTACAGGAATTGCAAGGCGCTATGATTCAGAGACGAATGCTTTATTAATCCAAGGCAGTAAAAACAGTGCCTGGCGCATTATGCGTTTAACAAAAAATGAATTTTGGGTTTGGTATGAAAATCAGGACGATCCGCCGTGGATCTATATGAAGTTTGATGCTTTTAAATAATCGTTAATATTTGGCCGTCTAAGCCCAATGAAATTTGAATTTCCAACTTTGGAATTTTCTCCGATTTAGGTGGACCAAGAACTATTCTAGCTCAAAATCATCAATAATGTCATCTCCGTAATTTGTGACCGATCGCACTACTCCTCTAACATCACGAACAGCTTGAACTAAAAGCACAATTGTAAACGCCAAACTAACTAGACCGAATAACCACCACATCACATACGCCATAGCAAAGTCTTCAACATTTCCACTACCAACAAATACAATATTCATTAAAACAAAAATTGATGCAAAAATAATCCCTAGTATAGAAATTATTTTGACCGTCTTTCGCTTAATTTGTTTCAAATTTCCGCCATATAAACCAACGTAAAAGAGACCGACTATGATCATGAAAAAGGCGCCATTCAAAAACAAGTTTTCGATTCCCGCATCCAAACGACCAAAGCCATTGTAATATTTATACCTTTCGTAAACTAATTGCTCAATCTCTTTAACAACGGATGTTCCGTACCAAAAAATCACAATACTCCCAATAATACCGATTGTGTTTAAAGAGCGCATATTTATTTAGTCATTAGTCATTAGTCATTAGTCATTAGTCATTAGTCATTAGTCATTAGTCAAAAAAAACGCAAATTGCTTATTGAACAATTCAAATTGAACATTACACAATGAAAATTCCCTTTTAGTCAAAAATAAGAAAATACGGCTCGGTTATTTGAAATCTAAATGAGATATTATAAATTTCATAACTCAATTATTTATGTTGATTGACCAAATCTGTTGCTCTTAAAACACTTTTTATACCTAGAATAAGGTATTGCCAAGGATGAGTGAGAGAAAGGCGTGATCGGATTGGGGAAGACACATTTAGTTCTAATCAAAATGAGAAAAAATCGCTTAATTCGTTATCTTTAAAGCATGAAGAATCTTGCATTAAGCAGCGCCCCTGATTATTATAAAGGCTATATTGAATTGGCACCCGACAAACCTTTAATAGATGTTTTACCAACTGGTGGAATTGAGCTTTACATCAATGACATGGCCATGCTTCATTCAATTGGTCAGCGTGTTTATGCACCTAGTAAATGGACTGTAAATGAACTCATTCAACATTTAATAGATACGGAACGTATTTTTATAAACCGTGCCCTGCGCTTTGTTCGTGAGGATGACACAGAACTTCCTGGATACGACCATAATGCTTATGTGCCCGCTTCTATGGCTAACAACCAAAGTATAGAGGCCTTGCTTGAAGAGTACCAGACCGTGCGAAAATCTACCGAATTATTTTACCGACCTTTAACAGATAAACAACTCTTGAATAGCGGAACTGCGAACGGAACAAAAATCTCGGCACTTTCAATTGGTTACATTCTTATTGGTCATCCAATCCATCACTTTAATGTGATTATGGAAAGGTACCTTTAGTTCGCCTGCGACGAACAGTATTGAGTTTTTTTGGTACGGAACATCCGTTTTTGAATGAGTGAACAATAAATATAACATTTCCAATCCCAATTCCTTATCTTTAAAGTATGAGTTTCTTAAAAGCTGAGTGGCGTAAATTAATTTTAGTGAACTATGAAGTTAATCCTGAAATATTAATGCCGTATTTACCACCAAAGACTGAACTAGATTTGCATAATGGCAAATGTATGATGAGTTTAGTCGGATTCAAATTCGTGAATACCCGCATGTTGGGAATCAAGATTCCCTTTCACATTAATTTTGAAGAAGTTAATCTACGTTTCTACGTAAAACACAAAGCCGAGGATAAATGGAAACGAGGGGTTGTTTTCATCAAAGAAATTGTTCCAAAAAGGGCCATTTCAATTGTGGCCAACACTATTTATAAAGAGCATTATGAAACCTGCAAAATGCGCCATAGTTGGAATGAAGCAGAGGAGAAATACACCATTAGCTATGGATGGCGGAAAAACGGAAAATGGCAAGAGGTTGAAGTAATTGCCAACAAAACACCTTTTAAAATCAACCCAGCCGCCATGAATGAAGTGGGCAGTTTAGAAAGTGACATTGCCTTTATTACAGAGCATTATTGGGGATACACAAAAATCAACGATCATAAGAGTTTCGAGTATCAAGTAACGCACCCCGTTTGGGATGCTTACCCTGTGAAACAATGTAACGTTAAAGTTGACTTTGGCTTAGTATATGGCGCTGATTTTGCGCATTTAAATGATGCTGAACCGCTTTCTGTTATGCTAGCGGAAGGATCAGAAATTACTGTTGAAAAGGCGGTTAAGATTTAGTTTAATCTATACCCGTTGCTTCGCTTGAATATTTACTTTCGTCTGTATATTCAAAATTTGGCGATAATTCAAAGGTGACATCACCTAAAGAATCTTTAAAATAGAATAAATTGTTATTTTCATCAAAGCTAAGCATGACCCTTCTTAAACTACTATCAGGGTAAAAGTCTAATCCCTGCATGTCCCAAACGCCATAAGCATTATATCCCAATGAATCAACATCCTCTTCTGGTACTTCAACGATTCGTTCCTATGAGATGAATGAAAACCCATCCAAGAATTAATGCCGCTCCCCTTTCAAGACCCCAAAAACATGCAATACCTCAGGAAAAACGGCCTCCATGCTTTCTCTCGCACCATTTGTTGATCCGGGCAATGCCATGACCAACATGCTTCCCTTTACACCCACCACGCTGCGCGACAACATTGCGTAGGGCATTCGATTTTGTCCGTAATTACGAATGGCCTCTTCTATTCCCGGAATTCTACGATCCAATAAAGGCGTTATGGATTCAGGAGTAACGTCTCTTATAGATAAACCTGTTCCACCTGTATAAATGACCATATTATACCCTGCTTCATGATAGTGATTTAAGTGGTTTTGAATTTCCTCTTTTTCATCTGGAATAATATCATAAGCGCCTATTTCAACGCCACTTTTCTCTAATTTGGCGATTATAGCTTTCCCGGCTTTATCTTCTTTTTGTCCTGCAGAAATAGTATCAGAACAAACAATCACAGCAGCTTTTAAGTCTTTACGATCTAAGAATTTGTCTTTAAAATCAGTCTTCCCACCTTTTTTGCGCAATAATTTTATATTTCCAATCTCAATCCCTTTATCAATTGGCTTGAGCATGTCGTACATATTTAACGCAATAACACTCACCCCATGCATGGCTTCTAACTCAACACCAGTTTTATAAATCGTGTGTACTTCCATCTCCACAAAAATTGATAGTCCTTCTATGCGATACGAAACCGCCGTGTATTCTATTGGCAATGGATGACAATCGGGTAATAAATCGGGGGTTTTCTTAACGCCTAATAATCCCGCGGCCTTTGACATTTCAAAAACATTTCCTTTTGGAACCGTTCCATTGTTTATGGCGTCGATCGTTTCTTGCTTACTTACATTCACAACCGCCTGAGCAATTGCCATGCGAAGTGTGTTTGATTTGTCTGTAATGTCGACCATGTTATAGTAGTTAGTAGTTAGTAGTTAGTAGTTAGTAGTTAGTAGTTAGTAGTTAGTTAAGAAATTGAATATTGATAATTGCACATTACTATTGATTCACTTTCCATTGATACGATTCATCTTCAAAAATTTCTTTGCCGAACACGGGTACGTTTGCTTTAATTTCTTCCACCAAAAAACGGCAGGCATCCATTGCTATGGCGCGGTGTTTTGAAGAAGTAAAAACGAACAAACATATCTCACCAGCTTTAACCGGACCAATGCTATGATAAATATGCATACAGGTCAAATCAAATTTTTCAAACGCAGCTTCTCTAATCTCGTAAAATTTTTGCTCGGCCATTTCTTCATACGCCGAATAGTCAATTCCTTGCACTATTTTTCCATCAATTTCATCAGCCCTCACTTGCCCCAAGAAAATATCATGCGCCCCAATATTTGTTTTCACTTGATGATGTGCAATTGAGGTCGCAATTTTTTCAGGACTTATTGCGCCTTGCACAAATACCTTTTTTGCTTTCTTCTTTTTATTTTCCATAATTCTCCATTCCTCCTTTTAATTCTTTAATATCACTTTGTTGAAGTGTTTGTTCTACTAATTGTTTGACGTTATTGGATCGTGTGCCTGTTTGACAAACTAAAACTACTGTTTTATCCGTTTTAAATCGATCCATTTTTTCTTGTAGCTCGGACATAATGATTCGCTCCACATTTGAACCTTCCAATTGCGGTTCTTCCCATTCTTCTCTCAAATCAACAATTCGAATATTATCATTATTTAAGAGTTGCTTCAAATATTCCCCAGTTATTTCATGTGATTTTTCAGCAGTATTTACGCCGCAAAACAAATCATAATCCTGTGTTTTAAAACTTGCTTTTAAATCCAATGTTTTTTGAACTTCATCATCTGATTTTTTAACGGCCACTTTCATATAAGTCGCTTTGAGCGCATCATAAATCAATAAATGACCAGATAGCGTTGTTCCGATTCCTAAGGTTATTTTAATGGCCTCGTTGGCTTGTTGCGTGCCAATGATTCCTGACAATACTCCAATCACACCAATCTCTGAGCAATTTTTTATGGTGCCGGCTTTTGGTGGAATGGGGAAAACACAGCGATAAGTTGGCCCGTTTTCATAATTAAAGACGGAAACTTGACCTTGAAACTTGTAAATTGATCCGTAAACGAGTGGTTTGTTCGTTAGCACAGCTGCGTCATTCACTAAATATCGGGTTGAAAAATTATCTGTTCCATCAATCACTAAATCATAAGCGGCAAATAATTCCAAGGCGTTTTCTGTAGTCAACCGTTCTGGGTACACCTGAAAAATGACATGTTCGTTCAATTGTTTTAAATGTTCCGCGGCTATTTCCGCCTTGTTTTTTCCGAGATCCTGCGGTGTAAATAAAATCTGACGTTGCAAATTAGAGATATCAATTTTATCAAAATCTATGATTCCAATTGTGCCAACTCCTGCTGCAGTCAAGTATTGCAAAGTAGGACATCCCAAACCGCCAGCACCAATCACTAAAACCTTGGCAGCTTTCAATTTAAGTTGTCCCTCCATCCCAACTTTATCAAGAATGACATGGCGACTATATCTTTTATTTTCGTCTCTGCTTAACATATTAGCCTCCGGCAAATGGTGGTAAAATTGCAAGCTCACAATCTTTATCAATTCTAAAATCTTCTGACTTCACTTCTTGATCCACAGCAATTTGAAATGATTCGCCCTTAAGATCCGGATAATAACGTGAGAGAAGTAGACTCCGGAACTCGGCAAGATTGATACTGTCAGAACACTCTAATCGCTCTTCATCCACTCCTGTTATCTCTACAATTCTTCCAAAATATTTAATATTCAGGTTCATATATCTTCTTTTGAATTCAAGTTTTTAAAGTTAAGAACATCAAATCGATTTACGTCTATGATCTGCACATGTAATTGGCCGATCACGGTCATAATTTTTAGATGATCTAATTCAAGTTCTCTTTGAAAAATAGGTAATGTTGATTTATGATATGTCCCAATTAAGGGATGTATTTTATCATTTTTAGAAGGGACAACCACATCTGCTACTTTTAAATTAAACATAAGTTCGGACAATAAATCTACTGAAACATAGGGTGTGTCGCAACTAATAATCCAATTCAAGTCAGTCTTAGATTTCGATAATCCTGTGACGATTCCTGCCAAGGGTCCTTTTTCTTTTGTTAGATCCTCGTAAACAGGTAAACCAAACTGTTGATATTCCGAATTATTTGCAATAATGATAATTTGACTTGTCAATTGAGAAACCGTTTCTATAATGTGTTGAATCATTGGTCTGCCACTCAACTCCATTAGCCCCTTATCTTGACCCATTCTAGAACTTTGACCGCCCGCTAGAATAATTGCCGTGGTATTTGGAATAATATCCATCAGGTTAATTTATAAGCCGTCACCAAATCATTTTTCGCCACAGAACTTGTTGTGGAAGGTATAAAAACAAGGGCCTGTGACACCGAAAATGATCGGAGCATAGCTGAACTTTGCATGCCTAAAACAAATGCCTCTCCGTCTACAATATTAGCCTTTAAAAACTCAGCACGGCTTCCCTTTTTCGTATAATTCTCACCCAACGGAATTTCAATTTTTTCGAGACCATTGAATCCTTTACCTATCATTTGATGCATTGCCGGTAAAATATACATGTAAAAACAAGTTAATGCTGCAGCGGGATTCCCAGGCAGACCAGCGATTAATGTGCCCTCTTTTTTACCCACGTAAATAGGTTTGCCCGGCTTTTGGTTAATCTTATAAAAGAGTTCAGACACGGCAATTTCTTGCAAGGCTTTACCCACAAAGTCATAATCGCCAACAGAAATACCACCTGTTAAAATAACCACGTCTGAATTATCAATGGCCGATCTAATCATATTCCTGGTGGCGTCATAATTATCGGCTACGGTATCTAAAGAATAATCGTTAAAATTATAATGAGATAAAACGGCCGCAAGCATTTCAGAATTGCTTTCGTAAATTTGTCCTGGCTTTAAATCCTGACCAACTTTCACCAATTCATTTCCCGTAGTAATTAATGCAATTTTAGGATTCTGATAGACCTCAATTTCGGCAATACCTAATCCAGTTAAAAAGCCAACCGCCGCTGGAGTAATGAGCGTTCCTTTTTCTAAAGCAATGCTCCCTTTTTTTATTTGCTCGCCTTGCAAACGAATATTTCTACCAATTTGCACGGATTCTGTTATAGTTGCCACATCCGCTACCCGATCAATCCACTCTTGTTGTACCACGATATTTGCATCATCTGGAACCATGGCACCTGTAAATATGCGAGCGCCTTCTCCTTTATTTAATTTGGGGTTATTTGCCGAACCTGCTGCAACTTCAGCTACAACATTATATGATTTTTGATCTGGATGAAAATTAAACGCATACCCATCCATAGCAGATTGATTGAAAGACGGCATATCAATTGGCGAAAGTACATCAGCCGCCAAAACTTGTTCTAGCGCTGCGCTTACTTTCAGTCGCTCACTTAGAAGATTGATTCCATTATCGCTAAGAATCTTTAAAGCCTCTTCAACATTTACCATCCTACAATTTTAGAACTTAAAGATACGTAACATCTTTTACCTTTTAGTGAATAAATAGAACATGTTTAAACACCTTTTAATAGATTTCTGTCTAACTTTGTAAGATGGCTGAAAAAGGGAAAGAAAAAACCAAAGAAAGTAAAGCATCAATAAGAAATGCCTTTAAGGAGTTTATTTGGCCGCGAAAAAAAATTCTTTTTGTCGGATTAATTTTAATCCTGATAAGTAAGGCTGCCAGTTTTGTTTCCCCGTTGCAATTAACGGTTTTAATTGATGAAATTATTCCAAATGAAGATTACCAACTCTTAACGCAACTGCTAATTTTAGTAATGGCTGCTATCACCGTTCAAGCCATCACGTCATTTTTATTAACCCGTTTGTTAAGCGTTGAGGCACAACGACTAATTGCACAACTCCGTGTTAAGGTTCAAAAGAAAGTACTCTCCTTACCTATTAGTTATTATGATGACACGAAATCGGGTGCATTGGTTTCGCGAATAATGACGGATGTAGAAGGCGTTAGAAATTTAGTCGGGACAGGACTCGTTCAACTCATAGGTGGTTCTATTACGTCAATTGGTTCAATCTATTTTTTGGTTGAGATTAACGGTAAAATGACGCTATTAGTTTTAATTCCAGTGTTGATCTTTGGCGTTATTGCACTCAAGGCTTTCGGATTCATTCGACCAATTTTCAAAAAAAGAGGGGTAATAAATGCAGAAGTTACGGGTAGACTGACAGAAAGTTTAAATGGAATTAGAGTTATAAAAGGATTTAATGCCGAACAGCAAGAAAACGAAGTTTTTGAAGAGGGTGCGTTTCGATTATTCAAAAATGTGAAAAAAAGTTTGACCTCAACTGCAATTATCACTAGTTCATCTACTTTTTTAATTGGAGTAGCGACAACAGGTATTTTTGGAATGGGCGCCTATTATGTAATGGGCGGAACTTTAGAAGTAGGTCAGTTAATGACCTTTAGTTTCTTAATTGCATTGATGATCGCACCTATTGTTCAAATGGGAAATATTGGAAGTCAATTAACGGAGGCGCTAGCAGGTTTAGACCGGACGGAAGAATTGCTAAACATGGAAGCCGAGAATGACCCGAACGTTAGAGTAAATGTGCTAACTGAAGTAACTGGAAACGTTGAGTTTGAAAACGTATCATTCTCCTATGAAGAAGATAAAGAAGTAGTGCATAACATCAGTTTTAGCGCTCCGCTCGGCTCTGTAACGGCTTTAGTCGGTTCATCAGGCTCAGGTAAATCAACCATTGCAGGATTAGCTTCAAGCTTTATGGCGCCAGATTCTGGACGAATATTAGTAGACGGGCACGATTTATCCAAAGTGAACCTTAGTAGTTATAGGCAACATTTAGGTGTGGTTTTGCAAGACGACTTTTTGTTTGAAGGTACCATACGTGAAAACATATTATTCCCACGACCAAATGCTACAGAAGAGCAATTAATAGCGGCAGTTAAAACAGCTTATATTGATGAATTTACAGATGACTTTGAGGAAGGCTTAGATACCGTAATTGGCGAACGCGGTGTAAAACTATCAGGCGGACAAAGACAACGTATTGCCATTGCACGTGCTGTATTAGCTGATCCTAAAATCATTATTTTGGATGAGGCCACCTCAAATTTAGATAATGAAAGTGAAGCATTTATACAAAAAAGTTTGGCTGAATTAATGGAAGGCAGAACGACATTCGTAATTGCACACAGGCTTACAACTATTCGCAAGGCAGATCAAATATTAGTAATTGAAAAGGGCCTGATCGCCGAGCAAGGAACGCACGATTCGTTGATTGAGAAAAAAGGACGTTACTACGATCTATTTACTTATCAGAGTCGTATTTAATTCTTGATAAGCTTTTTACTGAACACCCTTTGGTTGGTTGACTTATTCTCTATGGTTAGAAGGTATAAACCTTGACCGAATGTGTTTAAATCTATCGTCAGCTGAGTTGAATTAATATTATCTCGCGCATACGCTACTTCTCCTAAGAGATTATAGATTCTCAACACATATTCCTCTGAAAGCTCTTGACTAAGATAGACTGTGGCCTCAGCAGTTGCAGGGTTTGGATAGACGATTACATTAAAATTATCTTTTTCATTTTCAACAATATTATCTACATCAACATGTATTGTATTGAGCGTTGTATTGGTGATAACAGCAGGGTTGGCGTCAAAATAAATACCGGCCGTGTTTTCAATCGTTGTGCCAATTGACAGTCCTGCTTTTGGTTGAATGCGGTAACGCACATAACCCTGACTACCAGCAAAATTCGCATTGCTATCTGGCAGCATAATATCCTCAAAAACAAATGCCATTTCGCCTGACAAATCGTAATCCACAAACATGTCATGGCTGCTAATGAGTGGCTCAAAAGTGAACCAGTCTAAATTGGCATCCAATTGATCCCGAATAATAACGACAAAAGCTGTATCAGTTCCTGTATTTTGAAAACGAACAGTATATTCAAGCCATTCGATATCAGGAGGAATGTTGCCGAATTCACCCTCACCTTTTGGACTCACTTTTTTGTCATTTGGATCATAGGCACAAACCACAGGTCGCGTTTGGATATCTGGCACTGCCTCAAAAACTGAAACTCCACCTTCGTGAACATTTCCGGAGAGATGTGTTGTTTCAATGTCATCTACTCCGTCCGGTAATTGGATTTCCACAATAAAACTACGTGATTCAAAATAAAATAAATCTTCATAAGACCAATAAATATTTTGCCCTACAACTGAATCTGGAACTATTTCAGAATTGATATAAGTTAAACTATCATCCAATTGTAAATGAATGGTACCGGAAGGAATTGTATAGCCAACATTTAAAATATTAACATAGAATGGAAGCGTCCAATTACATCTGAACGTAGATGGGCCTATTAAACTCACCTCAATAGAATCTCTTTCAGAAACCGGATAGAGACCAAAATCAAGAGTGTCCAATGAAACAAATGGTGAATCTACCATTACATTATGTGTTTCATATGCGGAACTTACGTCCCAATTTTCAAGGAAAGGTGCAATTTCATAAGTCCCCGCGGCGACTCCGTAAAAATCTACCCAATATGAGCCATCAGCCTGAGTTAAGCCGAAGGCCTCCTCTGGGGAGGACAAAACGCTTGCATAGGGTAATCCTGCTTCATCTTCTTCTCGAATCCCATTTTCATTTAAATCCATGTATAATTCACCTCGAACAACTGTTGGGTTAATGACTTGATTTATAAAAAGCCCCAATGAATTCCCTGCAATTTCACCAGAAACAATATCCAAATCACCATCCGAATCAAAATCGATCATGTTTAAATCTCCAGGCTGAATTAATTCTTCTGAAATGACCAATAGATCACTAAATGTCTCTCCATCCAAATTTCTTATCCAAATGAGTTTGTTTGCATCAGGATCTGGATAAACAATATCCACAAAGCCATCCAAATCAACATCCTCTGCGAGCACCACTAGCGCATCATAGGGGTCGGTTGTTAGAACATTCAAGTCGCTATATTCTCCTGCTCCAAGGTTCTCGATCCAACCAACTCTAAATACACCTGAGAAAACAACATCCTGTAATCCGTCATTATTCATGTCGGCAAAACCGAGTGTAAGCGGGTGAATATCAATCCCGTGATAAATGGTGTCGCGCTCAAAGGTCCCATCTCCTAAATTTCTTCCAATCCATAATCCCTCATCATCACCATAATCAGCCCAGCAGATATCCATATCTCCGTCATCATCAATATCAATTATTTCCCATCCATATGCGGCAGGGTTATCAATTTCAATTACAAATTCATCCCCTGTTGCAGCCCCTGTTCCTGGGTTTACTCTCCATATTATTCTACCAAAGGTCCCTCTTGTGATGATATCCTCAATTCCATCTCCATTCATGTCTGCACATTCAATTAGCTCACCTCCACTGATTAAATACCAACCAATATTTGCGGGAGCTAAGAATGACTCTGATCCATTATTTTCGCAGAAATTTAAAATTCCACCAGATGCGTAAATAATGTCAAGGTATCCATCATTATTATAATCCGAAATATCGAAATCGCCGATTATTTCATCATTTAATTCAACATATTCCCCATAAATATTTGTTCCTAGGTTTTCAATCCAACCGAGCCCTTCGGAACCGGCACAGACAACATCAAAATCCCCATCTTGATCCAGGTCAACCGTTTCGTGCTGAATCCAAGACCAACCAAAATCAGGGATTGGGCCCATTTCCTGCTTAATTCCATATTGCGCATGGATGACACAGGGTAGTAATAGTGTCAATAATAAAAGTTTAATTGATTTCATAAGGCTGCTGTATGGCTTCTTCAATATTGTAAGGTTACAATTAATTTTTCACGTGCTTGCACGTTTCCGTCCTTCAATATTTGCACTTCATAAATTCCTTGGGGTAGTATACGCGTATCGAGAGATACAGTGCTACCATTTAAACCGTTCATGTGAATAAGCTCTTGCCCTAAGGCATTCATAACAGAGAGTGCGTAAGGTTCGTTTTGATGATTGTCATACCTTACTGTTGTAGCACCGCTACTTGGGTTGGGAAAAACTTGAATAGAGGATGTGGGGCTATATTCATCCATGCCTCCAAAAATTGCGCGAAAGCTTGAAATATTATCGATCATCCAACCATCTTTTGATGTGTCAGTGCTATCACTAACAAAATTGAACCTTAATAAGAGTGTGTCTGGCACCTCAACCTTAAGAGGATACATCCAAATCCATTGCAATTGGGTATACTTCCAATCTGATGTTCCAGTAAAGGCATGCGTCCCATCAATTAATGTATCTTCTTCTTCATAAAGATTTTCATGATAAAACTCAAAATCAGGATACAATTCGGCATGATCAAATACATTAGCCCAAGAGTCACCGTCATCATAAGAGAACTCAATATAGCCACCGTCTAATAAAGAATCAGTCTGATATTTATGCCAAAAACGTATGCCAACATTAAACATCATTCCGCCACCCTCCCAATAAAGCGGGATTTCAAATGATGATAAATTCGAAGGTATATAGGGCAGAATAGAATCGGTCATAATACAATTTGGTACCGAATAAGCTGTGTAAAAAAAAGGTTTTGACGGCAAGCCCATTTGCCATTGATTTGAAGCTGAAGTATCTAATTCAATCCAAGCGCATTCTTCTTCAAAATCGCAAGCAGTGACTTCAACAAGTCCTCCGCCAGTCATAATTTGAGCGTTGAGTAAGGAAGTCATTAAAAAGATGATAGTTAGGGCAAAAAATTTCATAGGTCACTGTTTAGATTGATTAATTGGGCTTACAAAATCTATAACGGAGATCTTTAGGAAAGGGTTGGAGCGATATAAAAAAACGCCCCGCTCAATGAAGAACGGGGCGTTTTAAAAACTTTATTCGATCCGAATTAATTCACTACATTTTTGAATGAAGCATTTTCGAAGAATTTAATAAATTCTCTATCGTTAGCCGCTTTCGATTTAAGACCTGCGTCTCTAGCGATTGCGCTTTTAAGGTTATTTACAACTAAGTCCAAGTTATCTTGTCTTGCACCGATAATTGCTTTTAAATAGTATCCTAATGCAGACTCAGCATCAATAGAAGCATCTAAAGTAGAAAGAGCTGAACCAGCGTTTCCATTTAATACTTGAGCTAGTGCTTTGTTGAACGTATTCTCTCCACCAAAGTTACCAACTGCTTCCGCATAGTCTCCGTTTTGGATATCAATTATTCCTAAGTTGTACTTAACTTCAGAACCTGCACCTACAGCAGAGTTTAATAATTCAGTTGCTTTATCTCTATCTCCGTTGATTCTTGCAATGATTCCTAAGTTATTTAATGTAACTGGGTTCTCATTTAAATCATTTGCTTTTTGGAAGTTCGCTTCAGCATTAGCTAAATCATTTTGCATGTAGTAAACATACCCAACATTATTGTGACCTCTCCAATCTTCAGGGAAGTTAGCAGTAGCTAATTTGTAGATTCTCATTTTTTCACCAAGATCTTCATATAAAGTTCCTGTGAATAATAACTCTTCAATTTTTAACGTATCTGCTTTAGTTTTAGATAAGTTTTTCAACTCTTCATCTGACCAACCGATTTTGTCATAAACAACGTTTAATTGAGTTCTTCTTAAAGAAGGTAAGATTTCTTTTTCCAAATCTTTATAAGTTTTGGCCATGTTGATGATCTCTTGCTCTCTTTTGTTTTTGTCTTGAGTCATTTCCAAAACACGGATGATTAAGTTCTTATCTTCCATATCAGAAGCTCTAACAGCTTTCTCGAATCCAGCCCAATCTTCACCTTTCGGTTGCATGTTGTAGAATCCTGGAGACACTTCAAAACCTGAAGCATTTACAATTTTCATTACAGCTTCTTGTCCAGAATTAGCTCTATCTCTTGCTAACTGATCATTATCAGCAGTTTCACCTTCTGGTGAAGCGTAAGCGATTAAGTTCATTTTCTTTGGAGCAATTTTAGGGTTAGACTGCGCAGCTGTTAACCAAGCTTGAAGATCTTTAATGTCTTGATCTTTTGCCTCTTTAGAAGTGATATTATATTTCCCTTTTGCATGGTTATACTGAGCATTATAATTTTCCTCAGTTGTTCTAACAAAATTGTCAACACCAATTAATGCTTTGTCATCATTCTGAGCCCATAAAGGTGTAATGATTGTACCATCAGCAATTTTTAAAGGCTCGAATTCTTCTTCTTTTTTACCCTTGCTTACTTTTCCAGTAATCATCAAATCAGCATTCTCTAAATCTGGAGAATAAGGAATGACATCTGAATAACTTACAGTCGCACCAGGCTTGTAAGCGATAGTTTGACCGTTTCCAGCTGCTTTTTCACCTTGAACCGTAATTGTTTTGAAGGCTTTACCTCCCAATTTTGGTGTGATTTCAGCAGACGCTTTTTTGTTCAATCCCTTTTCTGGGAATTTAACTGTCACGTTTACTCTAACGCTATCCCCGTGCATTTCTACTGGGTCTTGTTGCACTTTATACTCAACGTCGCCAATTAGTTTACAACCTGTTAGCATAGCTGTAGCAACAACAATGGCTGCTAATCCTCTATAACTTTGCTTTTTCATTCTATCTGATTTTAAAATCTTTGTGTTTACTTTAAATTACCTAAAAACAGTGCAATAATAAGGATTTTTTTTGACCTAAGAAAAACTTCTGGATGTTATTAAAGATAAATAGCTATTTCAATCGCTTAAATGCTCTATCTTGACTATAGAAGGATCATTCAGCATAGGTTTTTTGAGTGTTTCGACAGTTTTATTCAATTTCGGATGAATCCAATTTGGAGCAATTTCATGTAGCGGAAAAATGACAAAGTTTCTTAAATGCATTCGCTCATGTGGAACAGTGATTAAATCACTTGAATAAACCAGATTGTCATAATCGATTATATCCAAATCAATTAACCGATCTTGATAGCCAAGTTTTGCCCCTTTTTTCTTACGTCCGAGCTCTTGTTCAATCGTTTTTAAATGGGCGAGTAGTTCTTTCAGTTCAAAACCAGTTTCAACTCGAATGAGGGAGTTTACAAATTCCTCTTCCGATTGAAAGCCCCACGGCGGAGTTTTATAAAAACTTGATTTCAATTCAATTCGTCCAATCTTTGCTTCAATTTCGGTATAAGCTTTCTCAATATTTGAAATTCTATTACCCAAGTTACTCCCAAGACTTATAAATACTCTGTTCATGTCTTTCAATTATCAATCAAAAACTGATCCGAAACAATTCTTGAGTGCTAAATTTACTACTTTTACACAGTCAAATACTTTATCGCACAAAAATGAAACGAATTCTTCTAGTTGAAGACGAAGAGAGTTTAGTCAATGTACTAACGCTCAATTTAGAAATGGAAAATTATGATGTTGACGTTGCCCTTAACGGTGCCGAGGCGTTAGAAATGTTCAATTCGATTTATGATCTTGTCATTTTAGATGTGATGATTCCTGAAATTAATGGTTTTGATGTATGCTCCGAAATTCGTAAAACTAGTCTAACACCCATTTTGTTTATTTCGGCAAAAGGAACCTCTATGGACCGCATTACAGGTTTAAAAATGGGTGCAGATGATTATTTGGTAAAACCATTTGACTTAGAAGAGCTGCTATTAAGAGTTGTCATTTTACTTAACCGCGCAAAGGCGACGATTGAAATTGAGATTTTCAGCTTTGGCGAAAATCAAATTAATTTCAAAACATACGAAGTTGAAGCGCAAGGCAAAACATTAACCTTATCCAAAAGAGAATTGGATTTGTTGCGTTTATTGATCACAAAAAAGAATGAAGTGATCTCTAGAGATGAAATTTTGGATGAAATTTGGGGTAAAGATAAGTTCCCTACCAGCAGAACAATCGATAATTACATATTAAATTTCAGGAAATATTTCGAACCCAACCCAAGTAACCCAATCTATTTCAAGAGTTTACGAGGTGTGGGGTATAAATTCGAAATAAAAGATTGATTTTAAGCACAACCCTTTAATACTTTCTTACGTCTATAAGTACAGAAAGCAATTAAATTTGCTTTTGGTTTTAATTTCCTTGCACGGTAACCTGAAAAGAGATATGCTACCAAGACTATCAGTAAGCTCTTTTCAGGTTTTTTTATTCTCGATACTTTTTTAATTATTATTTCGAAAAATAAAAACATCTGCCTTGATTTGCTGAAGCTACACAAACTTGAAGAACTGAGAAAACCCTTTTTCAACGCCATTTTCATTTGCTACTTGTTTGAATTTGATTATTCTTTTACATTGATCAGAATTTCTACCCTTTTAAAAGTTGCAAACAAAAAAATCCTCAGCCGAGGCCGAGGATCTATAAATATTATAAAAACAATCGAAGTTAGATCGTCATGATGTCAGCTTCTTTTTTGACAATTAACGCATCAATTGATGCTATTGTTTCATTCGTAAGCTCCTGAACAATCGATTCTAAATTTTTCGTGCGATCTTCAGACAAACCTTCACCCTTTAATTTCTTCAGATAATCGTTGGCTTCTTTTCTATTATTGCGCACGCTTACTTTCGCTGCTTCTCCTTCACCTTTAGCATTTTTCACGAATTCACGTCTGCGTTCCTCCGTTAAAGCTGGAACATTAATCAAAATGCTTTCCCCGTTACTTTGCGGATTCAAACCTAAATTAGCATTGATAATTCCAGTTGCTATTGCATCCAGGTTTGACTTGTCCCAAGGCTGAACCGTGATGGTTCTTGCATCTAAGGTATTTACATTTGCAACTTGGTTTAATGGACTTGATGCTCCATAAGCCTCAACTTTTACACTGTCAAGCATTGACGGGGTAGCTTTACCCGCTCTAATTTTTTCAAGGTTAGCCATCAGGTGTTCAATTGTACCTTTATTACTATCCTTAGCTTCGTCAAGAAGCATATCAATTTCTTCTTCCATAGTTTTAATTAATTATACTGTCACTAAAGTACCAATTTTTTCTCCGGATACAACTTTCATTAAGTTTCCAACCGTATTCATATCAAAAACAATAATCGGAACATTATTCTCTTTACAAAGTGTAAAAGCCGTCATATCCATAACGTTCAACCCTTTATTGTAGGCATCATCAAAGGTTAGCGCACCAAATTTTTTGGCATCCGGATTTTTTTCAGGATCAGAAGTATAAATTCCATCAACACGCGTTCCTTTCAAAATCACGTCTACACCCATTTCAATAGCACGCAAGGCGGCTGCAGAATCTGTCGTAAAATATGGATTCCCTGTTCCGGCGCCAAAAATCACAACTCTTTTTTTCTCTAAATGTCGAACCGCTCTTCGTTTAATATAAGGTTCTGCAATCTCCTTCATCTCAATTGCAGATTGAAGTCTAGTGTATATCCCTTGTTTTTCTAAGGCTGCTTGCAAGGCCATTGAATTAATCATTGTGGCCAACATCCCCATATAATCCCCTTGGGTTCTATCCATTCCCCCGGCTTCGGCTTGTACACCACGAAATATATTACCGCCACCTACAACAATTGCAATTTCTACTTTAGCATCATGCAGTTCTTTAATTTGAGTGGCATAATCATCTAATCGATTATTGTCAATTCCAAATTGTTTATCACCCATTAAGGCTTCACCGCTTAATTTTAAAAGTACCCGTTTGTATTTCATCATTGGTTTAGTTTTTTTTCTTGTTATGAACTCTCCACTAGAGGTGGACGAATCAATAATTAATTTTTAGGCAAAAAAAATCCTGACTAAAAAGTCAGGATTTAAATAAGTAGTTAACCTAGTGCAACGCGTTTGAATCCTGTCACATCCAATCCATCTCCGTTAGAAGATACATAATCGGCAACGCTCATCTTTTCGTCTTTAATGAATTTTTGATCTAACAAACATTTTTCTTGATCCAATGTTGTATTGTCAGAAATATAGCGATCCATTTTACCAGGTAAAATTCTATCCCAAATTTGTTCAGGCTTACCTTCAGCAGCCAATTGCTCTTTAGCTTCCTTTTCAGCTTCAGCTAAAACTTCTTCAGTTATTTGAGCCATTGAAATATACTTAGGTACATTTTTAAGTGTTTTACCTAAACGTCCTAATTCAATATTGTCTTTTTCAATCACCGCAATTCTAGCTTCTGTTTCAGAGGCTACAAATTCTGGAGTAAAATCTTTGTAAGATAATTGTGTTGCTCCCATAGAAGCTACTTGCATAGAAAGATCTTTAGTAAGTGTTGCGGCACTATCAACTTGTTTGTTTAACCCTACTAGGGCAGCAATTTTGTTAATGTGTACATAAGTACCTACATACGGAGCTTCTAATTTTTCAAAAGCTTTGATTTCTAATTTCTCTCCAATTACACCAGTTTGCTCAATTAATTTTTCAGCAACGGTCATTCCGCCAAAATCAGCAGCTAAGAAATCATCCATGTTGTCAAAATTAATTGCAATATCTGCGAATTGACTAGCTAACGTTTGAAATCCTTCGTTTTTTCCAACGAAATCAGTCTCACATCCTAATACAATTGCAACACCAACTGTGTTATCTGCATTAATTTTTGAAATTGCAGCACCTTCGCTAGAATCTCTGTCTGCTCTTTTTTCTGCAACTCTTTGTCCTTTTTTTCTTAGAACGTCGATAGCACCTTGCATATCTCCATCTGCTTCAACTAGTGCGTTCTTGCAGTCCATCATTCCTGCACCAGTTTTTTGTCTTAGCTCATTTACGAGTGAAGCTGTAATTTTCATTTGCTTATTCTTTTGCCCGATTTAAAACCGGAATTTTTAATCTAATTATTTTTCTTCAGTACCTTTTGGTGCCTCTTCAGCAACAGCAGTTGCAGCTTCAGCAGCTTTTGCTTTTGCCTCAGCAGCAGCGGCAGCTTTTGCTTTAGCAGCAGCTTCAGCAGCTTCTTTACTCGCTTTAGCTTTATCTCTTGATACTTTTCTTTCTTCTAAACCTTCCATGATAGCAGCAGAAACTTTAGTCATAATCGTATTGATTGACTTCGTTGCATCATCATTTGACGGAATGATAAAATCAATATCACGAGGATCTGAATTTGTATCAACCATTGCAAAAGTTGGAATATTTAATTTGTTTGCTTCTTTAACAGCAATGTGCTCTTTTAAAACATCAATTACAAACACAGCAGCAGGCACTCTAGTCATGTCTGCAATTGTACCGTAGTTTTTGTCCAATTTAGCTCTTGTACGAGACAACTGTAAACGCTCTCTTTTAGAAAGTGTTTTCATTGTTCCATCTTCTTCCATTTTGTCAATTGCTGACATTTTGCGGATTGCTTTTCTGATTGTTCCGAAGTTAGTTAACATTCCTCCAGACCATCTTTCAACCACGTATGGCATTCTTGTAGGTTTGATTGTTTCCTCAAGAATATCTTTCGCTTGTTTCTTAGTTGCTACAAAAAGAATTTTCTTTCCTGATTTTGCGATTTGTTTTAACGCCGCACAAGCTTGATCAAGATGTGCAATCGTCTTGTTTAAATCTATAATGTGGATACCTTTTTTCTCAGTAAAGATATATGGAGCCATATATGGGTTCCATTTTCTTTTTAAGTGTCCGAAATGAACACCAGCTTCTAACAATTCTTCAAATGTTGCTCTAGCCATTTTTTTGTTTTTTTAAATTTTGTTTTACTTTCTTTTTACTTTTCTAATCTGCTTCGTTTGCGATAGCAGAAACTTTATGATAAAGCAACCACTGAGTAGTACAATTGTAATCTCAGTAATTTAGATACTAAATCGCGACCTCTCCTTGAAAAGCCGTCTTTGGTAGTTCCCCCAATAAATTGGAGAAACAGATTAACGTTTCGAGAATTGGAATTTCTTTCTCGCTTTTTTCTGTCCTGGTTTTTTACGTTCAACCATTCTAGAATCTCTAGTCATTAATCCTTCTGCTTTCAATAAAGGTTTGTTCTCCTCAGAAATTTCAACCAATGCTCTTGAGATTCCTAATCTAAGCGCTTCCGCTTGACCATTTACTCCACCACCGTCAATATTTGCTACTACGTCGTATTTCCCGACAGTATCAGTTAATGCGAATGGTTGATTGATTTTTTCTAATAAAACAGGAGTTTTGAAATAGTTTCCTACTTCTCTCTTGTTAATGATAACTTTACCTGTACCTTCAGAAAGATATACTCTGGCTACAGCTGTTTTTCTTCTACCCAATGTGTTAACTACACTCATATTCTTATTTAATTGAATCTAATTTAATCGCTTCCGGTTTCTGTGCATCATGATTATGTTCACTTCCGACAACAATTTTTAAGTTTCTGTACAAAGCACTCCCTAATTTATTTTTAGGCAACATTCCCTTCACAGCCTTTTCGATCAATCTTTCTGGATGTGACTCCATGATCTGTCTCGCTGTTAAAATTCTCTGTCCACCTGGATAACCTGTGTGACGAATGTATTGTTTCGTCTCCATCTTGTTTCCAGTCATGGTGATTTTTTCTGCGTTGATAACAATTACGTTATCTCCACAATCAGCGTGAGGTGTGAAATTAGGCTTATGTTTCCCTCTAATAAGGAATGCTACTTTACTCGCTAGTCTTCCTAGCGTCTCTCCTTCAGCGTCAACTAACAACCACTTTTTATTAGCAGTTTCCTTGTTGCCTGAAATCGTTCTGTAGCTTAATGTATCCACAATAATCTAATTTTTAATTTATAAACAATTCTCCCAAAATCGGGCTGCAAATGTACAATGTTTAATTTTATTAACAAAGAATCTGTTGAAAAATATTTATTTATAAATTTAAACCGTGTTTAATACAAATGACTTTCCTATTTTTGCACTCTAAATAATTCAGTTTTTGCTTCATGAGTGACGCTATCAAACACGAATGTGGAATTGCCCTTCTTAGGCTAAAAAAACCACTAGAATTCTACCTTAAAAAATACGGTACAGCTTTTTACGGACTAAATAAAATGTATCTTCTCATGGAGAAGCAGCATAATAGGGGTCAAGACGGTGCTGGTTTGGCTAATATTAAATTTGATGTTGAGCCAGGACAGCGTTATATAAGTAGAGTTCGATCAATCGATCAAAAACCGATTCAAGACATTTTTAAAAGGGTAAATGCTCGATTTTCAGAAATTGAGGATCAAGACCCAGCCTTATTAAAAGACATAGATTACTTAAAAGCAAATGCTGGATTTACAGGTGAATTGTTTTTAGGTCATTTAAGATATGGAACATTTGGTCGTAATTCAATCGAAAGTTGTCATCCATTTTTAAGACAAAACAATTGGCAAACAAGGAGTTTAATTGTTGCAGGTAATTTTAACCTGACCAATAATGATGAACTTTTCAATCGCCTTTTAAAACTAGGCCAGCATCCGAAAGCAATGGCGGACACGGTAACTGTTTTAGAAAAAATTGGTCATTTTTTAGATGAAGAAAACACCAACCTTTATAATAGCTTTAAACCACGCGGATATTCAAACCGTGACGTTTACAACCTGATTGGAAAAGAATTAGACATTGCCAATATTCTTCAAAAGTCCTCAGAAATGTGGGACGGTGGATATGCAATGTGTGGTTTAATGGGACATGGTGATGCTTTCGTTTTACGAGATCCATCTGGAATTAGACCCGCTTTTTGGTATGAGGATGATGAAGTATGTGTGGTAACCTCAGAAAGAGCGGTTATTCAAACGGCATTCAACGTGGATATAGGTCAAGTAAAAGAATTAACTCCTGGACATGCGCTGATCATTAAAAAAGAAGGTGAGATCGCTGAGCATTTAATTAATGAACCTAGAGCGCTTAAACAATGTTCATTTGAACGGATTTATTTTTCAAGACCTAGTGATAAGGACATTTACCATGAGCGTAAAGAGTTAGGGAAATTAATTGTTCCACAAACCGTTGAAGCAATTGATGGCGAAGTTGACAGTTCGGTATTTTCCTATATTCCGAATACGGCAGAAACATCTTTTTTTGGATTAATAAAAGGATTAGAAAAATACCAAAACAAAGTTAAGTTTGACCTCATCAAAGAAAAGGGGGATACTATTACTGACGACGAATTACATAAAATTCTAGCCAAAAGAACCCGCGTTGAAAAAATTGCAATTAAAGACACTAAACTTAGAACGTTTATCTCACAAGATGACGGCCGAGAAGATTTGGTAGCTCACGTATATGACATTACTTACGGCACAGTTCGCGAGCATCAAGACAATTTAGTTGTTGTAGATGATTCGATTGTGCGTGGAACAACCTTAAAGAAGAGTATTTTAAGAATTTTAGATCGCCTAAATCCAAAACGGATTGTGGTAGTATCAAGTGCGCCGCAAATTCGTTACCCTGACTGTTATGGCATTGACATGGCAAAAATGGGCGATTTCATTGCATTTGTTGCTGCGGTGGAATTATTGAAAGATACAGGACAGGAAAATATTTTAACAGAGACGTATGAGCTTTGCAAGGCGCAAGAGGAACTCAAAAAAGAACAGATTGAGAACTACGTTAAAAACATTTATCGTCCATTTACGGCGCAAGCCATTTCAGATAAAGTGGCAGAACTTTTAACACCACCAGATATTAATGCTGAAGTAAAAATCATCTATCAATCAATAGAAAACTTACACATAGCATGTCCTAATCATACAGGAGATTGGTATTTCACTGGTGATTATCCAACCCCTGGTGGAAACAAAGTTGTGAATAAAGCCTTTATTAATTACATGGAAGGAAGCAGCGAACGCCCCTATTAATAAAACACGTATGTTACGTCCTGCTCCCACATAGGACGCAACCATATTTATTAAGATTTTTGTGAAAGGTCAATCGTTAGACTACGAAATTATGGGTAATTTTGAAAAGTGGCCGCAGTTTCTCGCTGAACAGCGGACTTTTATCGTCTAACGACATGCTTAGTCCTTTAATAGGTTTTAACACCTATTGTTTTGGTTTTATAAACTGAAGGTTTCTACTTCACAAAATCGATTACGGTTGAATGCTGAAATGCGCAAAACAGGTTTAGAGGTGAGGTATTATAATAAGGACTTCTTCTCTATCAATTTCTTAATTGTTAAATCAAATCCTATCTTAACTCCAATAAACACGAAAATTATTAACGCATTTTGAATGGAAAACTTCACCCATAAAAAAGCGCCGAGTGCAAACAAAAGCAGAATGATTAAACCACTCACTGCATCCCAGAAAACATAAGATTTGAAGTTCAATGTTAAATACTGACGACGTGCATAAAATGTAAATGAATCTTTGAGATGATATACATATAGCACGATTGGGAACAATAACCATAATTCGGAAAGTGCAAATGAATAAAAACCTTCAATAACCGCAGCTTGATTCATGTTCTGCGTTTCCATAATGACATAATTGAACCCCATTACTTCGGCGCCCAAAAATAAAATAAAGGCCAATATTGCGCCCAATAAAATTTGATTACCAACAGAATTACATCCTTTTACATTCACCCAATGAGCTCTTCTAAAAAACAGGATTTGAGAGCAGAGATGATCCACTAAATAATAAACCCCTATGATTAAAATATCCCAATCAAAAAAGAAGTATCCTAACAGTGGGAATAGAATTTCAACGGCGTATTGCTGAATAAAGGGGTTCCGCAATTTCTGCATCCAATCCATTACTTTACCCTATCCAAATTATCTTTTGCCAATTGAAAATCTGGATTGGCTTCAACAGCCAGTTGATATGATTTTTTAGCGTTATCGAGATCTCCTTTAGTTTCGTAAGCCAAGCCTAAGTTATTATAAGCTTGAAAATATTCTGGATCAAGATCCGTTGCCTTTGTGAAATAATAAATTGCGCTATCTAAATCCTTCGTCATTAACAAATGTAAGTACCCTTGATTATAATAAGGGTCTGCCCAAGCGGAATCCAACTCGTTTAGAGTGGTGTAGGCGCTCAACGCTTTATTCACGTTTCCTCTTGTCTGGTGATACATTCCGATATTGTACCATGCTTCTTGACTTTCTGGAAAAATATCCAACGCCGAGTTATAATATTCTAGCGACAGTTCAGACCCTGCTTGATCATACATTACGCCCATTTCAATATAAGCGGAATAATAATCTGGATCTTGCTCTACACATGTTTGAAAGGATGAAACTGCGATATCCCAACTCTCTTGACGAGCTGTTTCGTAATAATCTGATCGGTAAACAATTCCACGCATAAAATAGGCCTCTGCCATGTATGGATCAACGGTTAAGGCAGAACTAATATAAATATCTGCCATTGCGGAATTATTTAGCAAGGCGTATAATTTACTCATCCCTATTAATGCTCCAGTATTGGAACTGTCGCGCTCTAAAATATACTCATAATGAAATTTACTCGTATCCAAATGCGTCATTGAGAGCTGGAGATTACCATACAACAAATGGACATCCATGTTCATGGAGTCAACACGCATAGCAAGTTCTAAATCTGCTTTTGAAGACGCGGCATTTCCTTTTCCTAAGGAATACACTGCTCTTTTAAATAACCAGTCAGAATTGCCTGGATTGGCAGCAACTTGATCATTGAAAAACTTTAAAGAATCAAATGCAACAACGGTTGTGTCATCATTTGGCTGATCTATGATATCAATAGGATCATCTGAATCGCCACCACACGCGGCTAAAACTAAAAGGCAAAAAGTAATATAAAGGTATTTCACAGTTCGATTTTTTTGTAAAATTAGCACTTTAAGTCAATTCGGTACCTGCTATTTATTAAATGATAGTGAAAATCTAGCGTTGTGAAAATTGGACGCCTATTTTCTTGCATTTTCTGCTCACTTGATGATAATCAAATTAAAACAACATGAATCCTTAAAATTAAACTAAATTTACTCACTTAATTCTACGTAAAACCATGGAATACATCAGCGTTTTTGACATGCTCAAAATTGGAGTTGGACCTTCGAGTTCACATACCTTAGGGCCTTGGCGTGCTGCTGAAGCTTGGCTCGAACTACTTGCTGAAAATAACTGGTTGAAATTATGTGATTCGATTGAAATTGATTTGTATGGCTCCCTTTCAATGACTGGAAAAGGACACGCAACGGATATGGCCTTAGTTTTAGGTCTGTGCGGAAAGGATCCTGAACGAATGCCAATAGCTGAAATTCAGCCCACACTAGACGCCGTGCGAAACGAATCGCGTTTATTGCTTGGAAATGAAAAAAGGATAGGTTTTGATATTCTAGAAGATATTCATTTCAATAATGAATTTTTGCCTTTTCATTCAAACGGGATGAAATTTACAGCCTACCGTGCCGGTGAAATTCTTTCACAAGAGATTTACTATTCAATTGGAGGAGGGTTTGTTGTTCAAGAAAAAAACGATCAACACGCCGTGGAAATAGTCAACGCGGGCACGTACCCCTATCCTATTGAAAAAGCAGCGCAACTTTCTGAATATTGCGCCAAAACGGGATTAGTTATTTCTGACATTGTATTAGAAAATGAAAAAACACTCAGAACAAGTGAAGGTATTGATACTGAATTACACCGTATTTGGGATACTATGCTCGAATGCATGTATTTGGGATGTCATACAGAAGGTCGATTGCCTGGTGGGCTAAATGTAAAAAGAAGAGCCTACGATTCTCATAAAACATTAATCGGAGAAGCGCATTATACGAATCCTCAAGAGTGGATTGCAGAAATTCGAAATACCGAAGTAAAATTTAGACAAATTTTAAAATGGGTAAGTTGCCTTGCACTTTCTGTGAATGAAGTGAATGCTTCATTTGGACGAGTTGTTACAGCGCCTACAAATGGAAGTGCAGGAGTTATTCCATCAGTACTCATGTACTATTTAGTAATAGAAAGCCACGCAGCTGGATTTGACGAGATTAAACGCTTTTTACTTGTTGCAGGTGAAATAGGTAGTATTTTCAAAAAAGGTGCCACTATCTCGGCCGCAATGGGAGGATGCCAAGCGGAAATCGGGGTTTCTTCAGCAATGGCTGCTGCGGCTTTGACAGAGTTGTTGGGCGGTAGTCCAGAGCAAGTGATGATTGCGGCTGAAATAGCTATGGAACATCACTTAGGATTGACCTGCGACCCGATTGGAGGTTTAGTGCAAATTCCGTGTATAGAGCGCAATGCAATGGGCGCGATTAAAGCCATAAATGCGGCTGAACTAGCGCTAGATACAGATCCGAAAGAAGTAAAAGTTCCATTAGACGAAGTTGTAAACACCATGCGTGAAACGGCAAAGGACATGCATATGAATTATAAAGAAACCTCGCAAGGTGGTTTGGCGATTCGGGTTGCCTTGGCGGATTGTTAAATTGAAAATGCTGAAAACAATTTGTAATTGCAATGAATAATGCTCAATTTTCATTTTTTCTGCGTAATTCAATTGTCGTATTTGTTTTAATAGGCTTATTCGGGTGTGCGGCGCCAACAGAAGAACCTTACAAAACTTGGATTGATTCCAATCAAGCAACTGAAGCGAATACATTAGAAATGCAAAATGCTCGCGACCTGCCATCACGCATTGTTTGGATTAATGATGGGCTTCGAATTTACAACGACACAGTTTATGAAATCGATCATTCAGACACGTTAATCTCTTATAATTTTTTGAAGCATTTGCATCCAGGAGTTGCTCAATTTTATGGGGAAGACACAACTGAATCAACTGGGCTTCGCTATCATGAAGCGCTCTATCTACAAATTGAAAACGAAACTATTTTTACAGAAGAAATCGTTCAATACTATATTGAATCGATTGATAGTGCCTATGACTATTACATGAAAAATTGTTTTGAGCGTGGAGATTTGGAGGCTGGCATTGCAAATCGGAAAGCAAACGTTATTATTAAAACGTATCTCTACCTGAAAATTCAAAACTGGAATTATGCAAATGAACTGCTCATGGCAGAAAGCAAACTAAAACCATCCATGTATCTCAACTTACACTCCATTGCAATTCCGATTCTCTGCGAAAAATACGGAAAGGATTCAATACTATCTGAAGCAAATACAATTTCATCTGATGAAACAAACCAATATATTCATGATATTAGATTCAACCTTGAAAAGATTGGAAGGCGATTTCGAGATAAAAACATGACTTGGGTAGCTTATTTCGAAAGGGCTTTTGAGCATTACGAAAAATATGGTCTAGATTAAAACACGGGACATAGACAATGTAGAGTGCTATTTGTTACTTCAAATAGCAGGTTGTTAATAATCCTTAACATTTTTTAACAGCCCTTTAACCGACCTCCCTTCGCGGTCTGCGTAACTTTACACATTAGCGGTAAATTGTAAATACAACAAAATTAAAATGAATAAAGATTTGTCTATTTCCAATGAACCACTTTTGTAGAATGGTAAATAATAATTATGGAAGAATTGGATCAAAATAATTCAGTGCAAACAATCGAAGAAATCAACGCTAAAATTCAGCAAGAAAGCAGCTTTTTAGATGTGATGAATGCAGAGATTAGCAAGGTGATTATTGGACAACAATATATGATCGATCGCTTAATGATTGGCTTATTGGCAAATGGCCACGTTCTATTGGAAGGTGTACCTGGTTTGGCAAAAACCTTGGCGATTAAAACCCTATCAGATACGATTGGAGGAAACTTCAACCGTGTTCAGTTTACACCTGACCTTTTGCCTGCCGATATAATTGGGACCATGATCTACAACCAAAAAAAGGAGGAGTTTACAGTAAAGAAAGGACCTGTTTTTGCAAATTTTATTTTGGCAGATGAAATTAATCGTGCACCAGCTAAAGTACAAAGTGCACTTTTAGAAGCCATGCAAGAACGCCAAGTGACTTTAGGCCAAACGACACACGACCTTCCAAAACCATTCTTAGTAATGGCTACTCAAAATCCGGTTGAACAAGAAGGAACATATCCGCTACCAGAAGCACAGGTTGACCGTTTTATGTTAAAAGTATACCTCGATTATCCAAGCAAAGCCGAGGAACAAGAAATCGTTCGAAAAAGTATTTCACCTGCCGGTTTTCCTCAAGCAAACGCGGTGGTAACAATTGACCAAATATTAAAGGCGAAAGACCTTGTTAAAGAAGTTTACCTAGACGAAAAAATTGAAAAATACATTGTCGATTTAGTTTATGCCACACGGACACCTGAAGCATACGGCTTAAATGACTTAACACACTTAATTAGCTTTGGCGCATCTCCAAGAGCATCAATTAATATGGCGTTGGCCGCTAAGGCATATGCGTTTTTAAATAAGCGTGGATTCGTAATTCCAGAAGATGTAAGAGCGGTTTGTCCAGATGTTTTAAGACATAGAGTTGGATTAACCTATGAAGCAGAAGCCGAGGATATTACACAGTCGGATATTGTTAAAAAGATTATGGACTTTATTGAAGTACCATAGCTAGATAAATGCTTGTCGGGGATTTTAAAGGCCTCAATGTCCTATCACCCGAACTTTTACAACCACAGACTTACCTATTGACTAAACAAATTGGAAACCAAGGAACTCATAAAAAAGGTACGGAAGATTGAGATTAAGACGAAACACTTATCCAATCAAATCTTCTCGGGTGAATACCACTCGGCGTTTAAGGGAAGAGGTATGGCCTTTAGTGAAGTGCGTGAATATGCAGTTGGAGATGAAATAAGAACAATTGATTGGAACGTAACGGCACGATTCAATGAACCATTTGTTAAGGTATTTGAGGAAGAGCGACAATTAACGGTAATGTTGTTGGTTGACATTTCCGCATCAGGTTTATTTGGAACGCGCAATCAACTGAAACGCGAAACGATAACGGAATTATGTGCGGTATTAGCTTTCTCGGCGGTTTCTAATAATGATCAAATTGGATTGGTCTTATTTTCTGATAAAATTGAAAAGTTTATCCCACCTAAAAAAGGGAAATCGCATATCCTTCGCATCATTCGAGAATTGATCAATTTTGAACCAACTGGTAAGGAAACAGATATTTCAATGGCATTGAAGTACTTCACGCAAATGATCAAGAAAAAAAGTATTGCTTTTGTTTTGAGCGACTTTATGGACAAAGACTTTGAAGATGCGCTCAAAATATCATCTCGTAAGCATGATGTTGTAGCACTGAAAGTAATGGATAAAGCCGAGAACGAATTGCCGAAAATTGGAATTGCAAAGTTCAAGGATTTAGAAACTGGTGAGGCCAGGTGGGTAAACACCTCCTCAAAAAAAACGAGAAGAAAATATAAGGAACAGGCCGAAGAAAGAGATGAAGCTTTGCGCAAAATGTTCAGAAAATCAAAAACTGATTTTGCAGAAATATTTACAGACGAAGGATACATAAAACCACTCATGAACTTGTTCAAAAAACGCGGATGAAGCAGCTGAGCTACATATTGTTCTTTTGTGCTTCTCTAAGCTTATACGGGCAGCAAGCTTCGATTGAATTGGACAGTTCTTTCATTAGAATTGGTGAACAAACTGTGCTTCATGTTTATTTTGAATATCAAAATCCGAAAGGTGATGCTTTAATCATTTGGCCAGAATATGATGATGCCCTTACAAAGGATATTGATATCGTGGATAAAACCATTGACCGCGATTTTTTACTGGACTCTGCCAGTACCACATATTTGCGTGAACAACGCCTATTAATAACGGCATTTGAAGAAGGGAAATACACGATTCCTTCACAAGAAATTCGACTAGGAGACTCACTTTATTATACCAATACAGCTCAGTTAATGGTTGAAACTGTTCAAGTTGACACGAGCAAAGGAATTGCAGACATCAAGCCCATTTATTCGGTCAATTATCCTTTTTCAGAACGAAGTAAAGATTGGTTAAATGCCAATTGGTATTGGTTGACTATTATTGCCGCATTGATTCTTGCCTTCTTCATTTACAGATACGTTAAAAGAAGAAAACCAGAAGTTGAAGAGGAGGTTTTAGAAGAAATTATTCCAGCACATGTTATTGCCTTAGACGCCTTGCAAAAATTACTCGCCGGTGAAGAATGGAAATCTCCTGAAAAAAAGGTTTACTATTCTGATTTAACAGACACTGTTCGCACCTATTTAGAAAATCGGTTTGACATTCATGCCATGGAGCAAACAACACGAGAAATTATTACAGATTTGAAGCATGCTTCAATCAGCGAAGTAGATAAGGTTTACCTCCGCAAAATATTGCGTGAGGCGGATATGGTAAAATTTGCAAAGTTCACCCCGAGTGATGAAGACGCTTATGCATACATCCACAAATCAATAGATTTTGTAAAACGAACGAAAGAAAAAAAGAATAGTGGAAATTGATTTATTTGACATATCAATTTTTGATTACACTTATGTGTATAAATATATGTTTTGGCTGTATCTAATCATACCTATCTTGATTTTTTGGTATTTAAGGAGAGAGAATTTGGTGGGAAGTTTTGAACGCATTAACCTTTCTTCTTTAGACCTATTTGAAAAAAAGTCCTTTAATGGGATTGCCTTCGTTCGACATCTCAACTTTTTAGTCTTTTTAGTGGGACTAAGCTTGGTTATTCTTGCCCTTGCGCGTCCACACGACGACACAGATATTGAAGCATATAAGAAAAAGAACATTGAAGGGATTGATATTGTCCTTGCCATGGACGTTTCGGGAAGTATGCTTGCTGAAGACTTTAAACCAAACCGTTTAGAAGCCGCTAAAAAGGTGGCAATGGATTTTATTGCAGAACGCCCTTCTGACCGCATTGGGCTTGTTCTTTATGAAGGTGAAGCTTATACAAAGGTTCCGCTTACAACAGATCATAACTTACTCTTAAACGCCTTTGAAGATGTGCAGACTGGAATGGTTACCCAAGGTACAGCAATAGGTGTGGGACTTGTTACTGCTATTAATCGATTAGAAACGAGCGACGCAAAAAGCAAAGTCATTATTCTTTTAACAGATGGTGTAAATAATTCGGGAGATGTGGATCCAATCACTGCAGCGCAAATAGCGAAAGAATATGGTGTTCGAGTTTATACGATCGGAATAGGTCAAGAAGGAATGGCCCCTTTCCCTGTACAAACTTTATTTGGAACACAAATGCAAAAAATGCCTGTTGAAATTGATGAAGAACTATTACATGACATTGCTGAGATCACGGGAACGAAGTATTTCCGCGCAAAAAATCAAACCGAATTGGAAGGGATCTATGATGAAATTGATGCACTTGAAAAATCAAAAGTTCGTGTACTAGAGTTTAAAACCGATCCACCAGAAAAATATTACGCCGTTTTAATTTGGGCGCTCATTTTTATAGTCACATCCAGAATAATTTCAAACACAGTATTAAAAAGTATTCCATAAAAATGGAAGAGCAAGTACATAAATATAATTTCAAAACAATCATCTTTTCCATAGTTATTTGGGAAGGGATTTTTTGGATGGCTTTTTTCGGGCTTTACTTTTACTTGATTGATCAGGTGGAAGCATTTCGATTTGAGCATTCCGAATTTTTGTGGTGGCTTTTTGCAATTCCTGGATTTATTGGAGGATACTTCCTGCTCATTAGCTGGAAAAATAAGGTTTTAGGAAGCTTGGCTGATCAACGCTTGTTGCAGTACCTAACTCAGCCCGTTTCTTCTGGAAAATCATTTTGGAAGTTTTTCTTTTTTAGAAATGCAATCGCCTTTTTAATTATTGCGCTGGCAAATCCTCAATACGGAAAAGGCAATACAAAAGCTGTGTCAGAGGGAATAGAAATAATGATTGCATTAGATATTTCAAACTCAATGCGTGCGCTTGATCTTGATCCCAATAGAGATCGATTAAAGGTGGCTAAAATGGCAATTGAGCAATTGTTCAACAACCTACATGGCGACAAAGTAGGTGTGGTTGTATTTGCTGGAGATGCCTTTGTTTACCTGCCACTAACCATTGATTATGGGGCGGCGAAAATATTCCTAAATTCAGTCCGACCAGAGTTAATGACCAACCAAGGAACAGCAATTGGTTTAGCGATTGACAAGTGCATGGAATCATTTGACTTTGAAAATGGCATTAACAAATCTATCATCATTCTTTCAGATGGAGAAGACCACGAAGGCAATGCGATAGCTGCTGCTCAAAAGGCCAAAGAACAAAATGTAATCCTGAGCACAGTGGGAATGGGACAAGCTAACGGAACCCCAATTCCAGATTTTAAAAATGGCAAAATTGTTGGCATGAAAAAGGATGAAAACGGCAATACCGTTACCACACGTTTAAACGAACAAATGTTGCGAGATATTGCTAGCGCTGGTGGAGGAGGCTATACAGCCGCACAAGGTACCTATGTCAATTTAGCTAGACTATTAGAGTCAATCCGTGAAATTGATAAAACAGAAATGGATTCGAAATTATATACGGATTATAAAGATCATTTTCAGTGGTTTTTAGGCTTAGGATTACTTTGTTTAATCATTGAAAGTTTCTTCAGTGCACGGCGTTCAGGAATCATTCATAAATTGCAAGAAATATGATACGTATTTTATTAATAGGAACATTTCTACTCGGTTCATTAAGCGGATTTTCGCAAAATGAATTAAAGAAGAGTATGTATAAGGGCAATATTTTTTACGAAAATGCCGAGTATGATGACGCGCTTTATTATTATCAAAAAGCCGTGGAAGATTCTCCGCTCAATTTCAAATCTAATTTCAACCTTGGAAACACCTATTTTAGAAGCGAAGATTATGAAAAAGCCGTGGAACAATTCCAAAAAATCGTTGACATAGCACCTGAGAAAATTGATGAAGCATGGACTTATCACAATTTAGGAAATGCCCATTTTTTAAATCAAAAATTAGATGATGCCATTGACGCATACAAAGAAGCTCTCAAAATAAATCCAAGAGACGAAGCAACACGTTACAATTTGGCTTACGCGCAATTTCTTAAAAAGGAACAGGAGAAGCAACAGGAAGAAAATCCGGAGCAAAGTGAAGGAGATGAAAGCGACGAAGGAGACGAGGGTGATCAAGGAGATGAAGGAGACGAACAAGAAAACGGAGATAAAAATGGGGACGAGAACGACGAAGGGGACCAAGGTGACAAAGAAGGGGACGAAAATGACAAAGGAGATGAAGGAGACGAACAGGATGACGAGGGCAATGAAGAACAAGATGGCAATAAAGGAGATGAAGAAGAGGATGGTGACCCAAAAGATGGAGCCCCAAAACATCAACCCATTTCTAAAGAGCAAGCCAAACGAATACTAGAAGCGGCAAGTCGAAAAGAAAAGAAAGTTCAAGAGGGATTGGACAAAGGTAAAGTTGTTGGAACTGGAAGTTCAGGAAAGATTGATTGGTAAAAAGCAATGAAAAGAATTGGTGTTTTCATATTATTTGTTTGCTGTATTCAACTCGGATTCGGGCAAAAAACTGTGCAATCAACGGTCAGCTCAAACCAAGTGGCAGCCATGGAGGTTTTTGAATTCCAAATCATTGTTAACAACAATGACTGTAATGTACTTCAGCCCGATTTTGGAGGACTAACAGTTGCAGGCGGCCCGCAAAGTTCTCAATCGAATAACATCAGTATAGTAAACGGACAGCGCACGCAAAACACAGAATTAATCTGGACCTATCAATTGCGCGCAAAAGAAGTTGGTAGTTATATCATTTCTGGTGTTACAATGGATTGCGGTGGAGAAACTCAAGTCTCTGAACCAATTGAAATTACAGTTTCAGAAGAAGGACAAGTAAGTAAAGTTGACCAGGATTATTATATGCGTCTCACAACAAACAAAAGTAGTGTTTATCAAGGCGAACCTTTCACCGTTACATTGAAGTATTATTCAAAATCGCGTCCCGATTCATTCGAGGCGCTTGATTTAGGAGATGCAGTGGGCATATATCGCCAAGATTTAAAACCAGATCGCACGAGCTTTCAAACCAATATGGAGTCGATAAATGGGGTGCGTTATTATACCATTGTTTTGAGAGAAGAAGTATGCTTTGCACAGCGAAGTGGTGAAGTAAAATTACAACCCTATTACGCCTCATTATTGTTCCGGCGCGATTTCTTTAATCAATTCAGAAAAGAGACGTATTCAAATACTTTATCTATTGACGTAAAGAAAATTCCAGGAAGTAGCTCTCTTGATTTTACCGGATTGGTTGGGGAGTTTTCTGTGACGAGCGAAATTAGCAGCAACCACGTCCTTATGGGAGATGCTATAGACATTAAAATTACAATTGACGGCAAAGGAAATATGCAGGACTTAGGGTTAATCGAATTAGATGTCCCTGAAGAATTTGATCAGTACGATCCGGAAATCGAAGATAAAACAAGCGTTTCTAGTACAGGAATTAAAGGTAAAATCGAGTATAATTTCGTAGTTATTCCAAAACATTACGGGAAATACACCATCCCAGGTTATTCCTTTCAATATTTTGACTTGAAAAATAAGAAAATGAAAACGGCACAGGTAGATGATTTCATTATTCAGGTAGACAAACGTGAAAGCATGGAAATTGATCCGATAAAAACAGAGTTAGCTAATACAGACATACAATATATCGAAGAAAACTCAAGCGGATTCTTTGAGCAAGACGATTTCTTTTTTGGCACCTGGACCTATTATGGACTTGTTTCATCTCCCCTATTGATTTCGTTTTTCTTTATCTTTATCAGACAGAAAAAAGAGAATATTTCAGACGAAGAACTGCTGGTTTTGCAGCAAAAAAAGGCGGTTAAAAATGCGCAAACTGCATTAAAAGTGGTAAAAGCGAACCTTGAACAAGGAAAAGATGCCGAAGCATTAAAAGGATTACAAACAACATTGAATAAGTTCTTCATGGAAAAATTCAATGTTGGCTTATCAGACTTGTCACAACGAAAAATTGCTGAACGTTTGACAACTGGAAATGTGGAAAATGAGTCCATTGAAAAGTTTAATAAAATTTGGAATGCAATTGAAATGGGACAATATGCGCCTATCGCTCATGAGAACTTGGTACTAACGGTGAACGACACTGAAGGCTTATTAATTGAATTGGATAAAAAACTATAACATGAAGGTTCTGTTTCTATTCATAGCATTCATTTTTACTGCGGCTACGTTCGCTCAGGATAGTAGTTTCGTTAGAGGCAATGAAGCCTATGCCAATTCAGATTTTGAAACGGCACTATCGGAATACACTAAAGTGGTTGGAAGCGAGCAAATGTCTACCGAATTATATTACAATTTAGGAAACACCTATTTTAAATTAGACCAAATAGGTGAAGCCATTTGGGCGTATGAAAAGGCTTTAAAAATTGATCCCAGTAATCAAAATGCCCAATTTAATTTAAAGTTTGTGAATTCTAAAACATATGACGATTTAGATACCGCCGAGTCTGGAATTGTGACTTGGTTGAAAATTAATCTGTTTAGTTTCTCAATTAACTTCTGGGCCTACCTCAGCATTTTATTCGCTTTTATTTTAGCAATTGCACTCTACTTCTTTTTTACAACGAAAAAACAAAAAGTGAAGAACAGAAGCTTATCATTCAGCTTTGGAACGCTCTTTTTATTGGTTTTCATGATTCTATTGGCGTATTTAAATAAATCAAATATCATTGATCGTGCGCACGCGGTTATTGTAACAGAATTTGTTGAAGTCCGTTCCTCTCCTTCTGACACGGCACCTTCAGGGTTTAAATTACATGAAGGAACCAAAGTTGATCTGCTTCGCTCAAGCGACGATTGGATTGAAGTTGGTGTGAATGAAAATACAGGTTGGGTGGAGAAAACATCTATTTGGGAAATTTAGAAGATTCACCAACAAACACTTACCCGCAACCCACAGATTGTAAATCGAATTTACCGCCGATACCTCATTTTGTAACACCCCTATAAAGGCCACTATTTCTATCCGATAAAATTGCTTACATTTACTATACTCAAAAAATGTTCGATCGAATTCTTAATATTCTAGTTGTTGAAAATAATGAGGAAGATCAATCTTCTCTTCTCGACATACTCCGAAGTCCAGGTCACAATATTTTCACATTTAGCAATAGTGTTGATGCATTGAATTTATTGCATAAAAAAAAATTCGCTTTAATTTTTTGTAGTTTAGATTTACCAGACATTAATACCAAATTGTTTCTGAAAAAAATTCATGAAATAAACGGGGTTGAAAATGCCACAATCATAATCACCTCATCTAATCTAGAAAAACTACATTCCTCAGTGGATGGCACAAAACGGGGTGCCATGGACTATTTGTCTAAACCATTTTTACCCAATTTGGTTAAGGCAAAAATGGCGGTATATAAAAAACTGTTTTTTAGACATAAAAGAGTTAGCCATTTATTGGAGAGTATTTTACCTTCACAAACGTTAAATGAATTTAAAGTTTACGGTAAATCAAGTCCGAAAAAGCGACAGAATTGCAGTGTAATGTTTACTGATTTTGTCAATTTCACACAACTCACAAAAAATAGCGATCCACATGATTTGGTTAAAAAGCTCGATTTTTATTTCAGCGTTTTTGATGAGATTATTTTGAAATACAAGCTTGAAAAAATAAAAACCATAGGAGATGCTTATATGGCCGTGGGTGGAGTTACCGAAAAAGATCCTTACCCAGCCATTAGAATGGCTTTGGCTGCAAATGAAATTCGAAACTTCATGCTGAATGATATGGAAACATTAAAAGCTTGGCAAAACGAATATTGGGAAATCCGGATTGGTATTCATACGGGCGATTTAGTAGCGGGTGTGGTAGGAAAGCACAAATTCAGCTTTGATGTTTGGGGTGATACCGTAAATATTGCCGCACGTTGTGAACAAAATTCTAAAGCTGGTAACATTAACGTTTCTGGAAATTTCGCGGCAACAATTGCCCATTATTTTGAATTGAGTCCACGCGGAAATATTACCATAAAAAATGGTGGTGAAATTGGCATGTTTTATTTAGAAGGTATTAAACCCAATTATTCGCTAGATAGCGAAGGCCGAATTCCAAATATTGAATTGCGAAAAGCAACTGGGCTTCCACTTGCGGATTTTAGTGGGTTGCGCAGTTTTATTTTAACCAAACTAAAAGCAGAAATCAGCGAAGATTTACTCTATCACTCCTATAGACACACGGAAATGGTAGAAGAAGCCGTGGTAAAATATGGGGAATTAGAAGGGTTAAACAAACATGATTTATTTTTAGTTCGGACAGCAGCACTTTTTCATGATAGTGGCTTCTTATTTAGATATGATGATAACGAGGTGTTAGGTATAGAATTGCTTTACCATTATGGTCCACGTTTTGGCTATCAAGATGCCGACTTAAAATCGATTGAAAAAATAATAATGGCCACGTGCCACGGCGAGGTTCCAACTGATTTAA
>Ga0213861_10000404_pt1 | contig 37766 bp, 31 predicted proteins | sample PICome_4_FD_160110 | JGI IMG/M metagenome (GOLD analysis project Ga0213861, IMG submission 160110) | Coastal seawater microbial communities near Pivers Island, North Carolina, United States - PICO131 | ecosystem: Environmental > Aquatic > Marine > Coastal | place: USA: North Carolina... | reverse complement strand
GGTCAAATCCATACAGTAAACAAAGTCACATCATGGCACAAGAAATCATTGATAAAGGCTTAGTTAATTGTGAAGAATTTTGGGGAACTGAAGTAACATTATACTTCCCTCAAATCTATGCAGGTACAACTGATCTAGTAGGTCTGCATGAAGGTGCAGAAGCAATCATGGATCACAAACAAACTAATAGACCTAAAAAACGTGAATGGATTGACGATTATTTTATTCAATTAGCGGCTTATGCAGATGCACACAATGAACTATATGGCACAAACATTAAAAAAGGTGTTGTATTTATGTGCAGTAAAGACTTTGAATACCAAGAGTTTGTTGTCGAAGGCAATGAGTTTGACAAGTATCATCAACAGTGGCTTAAGAAGTTAGAGGAATACTACACTAAGTACATCTAGTAAAAGGCTACATTGATTTAAAATCAATGATAAATAAGTATAATCAAAGGAAAAGATTAGACTTATGAGCATTATACAAATCTCTAAAATTCAACAAAGGGCTGGTAACTTAGTTGATTTACCACAATTAGACGAAGCAGAAATCGGTTTTGCCAGTGATGCGAAAAGAGTCTTCATTGGAAAAACAACTAGTGGATTAGAAAATATTGAAGTATTGACTTCATACTCTGATATCACATTCAGTCAAATTGACGGCGCAGTTGGAAACTTAAACATATCAAATTCATCAGTTGCTGACGGACAAGTTCTAGCATATGATGGTACTAACTGGGTCAACAGAGGTGGAGACGCCGGCGGTCTAGTTGATTTAGGAGAGATTAGTAATGTTGCTATCGACGGTGGATCAATTGGATATACAATTGAAACTGATGGTCTAGGTAATCTATCTTGGACACCCAAAGGAACAATCACAGCATACATTGAAGATGTATCTCAAGCAAATCCAGGTGTTGTTACATCAACAGCAGAAAACTTTTTAACATCAGGACAAGAAGTTACAATTACTGGTGCAGTTGGCATGACCCAATTAAACGGTGGCACATATTATGCTAACGTTTTAACTGCAAATACATTCTCATTATATTCTGACACAGCATTAACAACTCCAGTAGACACTTCTGCATTTACTGACTATTCATTTACAAGTGCAACAGCCACAACTACAGCAACTAATCAAATCACTGTTGGTGATTCTTCAGTCTTTGCATTAAACATACCAGTAAGATTTACAGGTCTAATGTCAACTTCTGAGTTAAACATTGGTAACACATATTATATAAACAGTAAGCCAAGTGGTACAACTATTACTGTTTCTGATTCTGTATTTGCAAACGGAGTTGCTGGTAATATCAAAGCATTAAATACTGCAACTTTAACATCAGCAAATGTATATGGTGTAGGTGGTAGAGCAGTTGCATCAGTAGGTGGCGGATCAGGTGGATCAGCGGCTCAAGGTAGTAATACAAGTGTACAATATAATAACTCAGGTGTTATCGACGGTGACGGAGACTTTGTTTGGGACTTTAGTGCAGGCAAAACTCTTACAGTTAACGGTAACGCAAACGTAGGAAACTTAAATGGCACTGGATCAGTAACAGCATCCAGACTTATTTCAAACGTAGCAACAGGTACAACACCTATTGTTGTAGACTCTACAACACGTGTAGCAAACTTAAGTGTTGCATATGCAAATGTATCAGACTTTGGTGTTGTAGGTAATCTTACTACAGGAAACTATTTCCCTGCTTTAGTAGGAACATCAGGTACAGGTAACAAAGCATTAAACGTAAGTGGTTCATATACATTTGATACTGCTAATGCAAAATTTGTATCAGGTAATGTTGAAGCAACTTATGATGTAGCCGCATCAACATTTACAGGTACTTTAGCAACAGCCGCACAACCAAATGTAACAAGTCTTGGTACTCTAACAAGTTTAGAAGTAGCAGGATCGATTACACCAGATGCTAACGTTACCTATGACTTAGGTAATAACACAAACAGATTTAGAGATTTATATCTTTCAGGATCATCTATCGCATTAGGCTTCCAAGATATAACATCAAACGCAACTCACACAACATTTACTAATAAAGTAGCCGCAGATCAATTCATAGGTAACGTTGTTGGTATACTACAAGGCGATGCAGGCAATGTTTCTAATGTACAAGGAGCAAACGTTGCAGGTGAAGTTAACTTTGCCGCTACTGCTAATGCAGTCGCAGGCGCAAATGTATCAGGTACTGTAGCATTAGCATCAGTAGCAAGTACTGTATCAGGTGCCGCACAAGCCAACATTACATCAGTTGGTACACTCTCATCATTAACTGTCTCTGCAAATGTTGGAGCAGGTAATGTTAACGCAACTGGTGGAGTATTCACATACGTATCAGGTGATGGAGCAAACTTAACTGCTTTAACTGGCGCTAATGTAACAGGTGAAGTAACAAATGCCGCAACAGCAAACGCAGTTGCTGGTGCTAATGTAAGTGGCACTGTATCAAGTGCAACAAGTGCTACATCAGCAACGACTGCTGGTACAGTAACAACAGCCGCACAACCTAATATTACAAGCACGGGTACTTTGACATCATTAACAGTGTCTGGTCTTTTAGATGTTCTATCAGGATCTCTTAAAGCAGATGAGTTAACAACAGGTGCTGTAGGCACTCCAGGTTCTATTACAGGTAATTGGACATTAACAGCAGGTTCAAAACTTGAATCAACATATGCTGATTTGGCTGAGTACTACAACGGTGAAGAAGATTATGAATCAGGTACTGTCGTATGTTTCGGTGGAAGTAAAGAAATTCATGTATCAGATGTAAAATGTAGTAACCGAGTAGCAGGTGTTGTATCAACTAATCCAGCATACATTATGAATCAATCTCAAACAGGTATTCCAGTTGCAGTCGCATTACAAGGTCGAGTACCATGCAAAGTTACAGGCAAATGTGAAAAAGGTGACTTAATGGTACATGATGGACAAGGTGGAGCCACTGCTTGGTATAACGTTGCTACTATTATGAAGCCAGGCGTAGTAATAGGTAAGGCTATAGCAGAGAAAACAAACTCTGAATTATCTATTATTGAGATCGCAGTCGGTCGCCTATAATCCACAAAATTTTCAACTAATCATAAATACATATGATTGTTCTCGTTTAGAGATAATATCAATAAACAATCTCATGCGGTGTATATTCCCACCGAACGTGTGACCTAGAACGTCAACTTATATTAGGAGAAAATAAAATGGCGAATAAATTAAAAATAGCAAAGGTTTCAGCCTTAAAGGTACTATCCGATACGACTGCAACCACAAACGTAATCACAGTAGATTCTACAACTAACTTAACATCAGGCGACCGCTTTATGGTTGCTTCAACTGTAGGTGGGTTAACTGCTGGAACTACATATTTTGTAAACGAAGTACTTAACAGCACTACTTTTACAGCACTTAACTCTGATCCTTCAGTACAACCTCAAGTATCACCTACATTGACAACTACCTCAGGTGGTAGTGTTAAAGTAAGTTTTAACCAAGTTGGAGAAGGATATCCAGCAGACACACCACAAGACATGGGTGTAGTCGGTGGAGACACAGGACAACAAGGTAAACAGTTAACTGCATTTGGTGCAATTGCTGTAAATCAACCTGGCAAGTTCTGGTTTAGTTCAGCAAGTAATGATGTATTCGGTGATAAAGATGCAGACTTTACTACTAACATATCAGCAGGTGAGCAACTTTCATTCAAAGGTAATAATATACCTTTCACAGTAGGTGCTCTAGTTACTGGAGTTCAATATGTAATCAACAACACTGTTGGTACAACTGAAGCAGAATGGATCACAATGGGTGCAACAGGTGCTAACTTAGGTGAAGTATTCATAGCGGCATCCGCTGGCGCAGGTACTGGTACAGTATCATATGCATCAAACGGCGCTAACGTACCATTAGGTACAGTGAATGCATTAGCAGTAGTGTCAACACCAACAGCAAGTTCAGATGCAGGCACAGACTTAATCACAGTAACTGCAACATCGGCATTTGATTTAAATGCTCCGATTTGGTTCGGTGCAGACATCGGTGGATTGACAGCAGGTACTACTTACTTTGTTAAAACAATTGACAGTGGAACAACTTTCAGTGTTTCAGCAACATTAGGTGGAGCGGCATTAGCATTGACAACAACAACTGTTGTATCAACTGCAAACATCGAAAAATTAGACTTAAGTGCATCAGCAACATTCACATTAAATGAATATAGTGATATTCTTGGTTCTAATGACGAAGCAGTTTACATCAAACGTCAAAAAGGCAAAAGAAAGTACTTAGTAAGCAACGCAGATGGCAGTAGATCAGGTATTTGTACAATGGTCAAAAAAGCACAAGCAGATTTACTTGCAGGTGAAATGAGCATTCAAGGTACATATGACAATGCGGCGAATTCTTACATGGAATCAATATCTGATGTTAATGGTTTACCATTCACTGATAGTTCTGGTACAGACTTTACTAAAGTAACTCAGACTGGATCACAGTCTACGTTTGAAACAATCGCAGGTTCACCACTTGCTGGCTCAACAAAACCAGTAATTGAACTGCCTTCAGCATAATTGAGGCATAGCAGATAATGGCACAAAGTAACGCACAAAAGCAATTGCAACAGTACGATACTGACATTGCTGTACTTAAAGTCGAGTTTAAAAACCTTGATGAAAAGTTCGATACGGCTCTCCAAGATGTTAAAGCAGATATTAAAGTTAATTCTGATTTAATCAAAGAGGGCAATGCGTCAACTCACAAGATGTTGATTGATTTTCAAAAATCAAATCAAGCATCACACGATGAAATGGCTCTTAAAATTACAGCCTTGGAACGTTGGAGATGGATGCTTATCGGAGCAGGTATGGTAGCAGGAACTTTAGGTTATTCAGTCGTTGAGTTCTGGATGTCACATTAACAATATCATGTAAAACTTAGAAGGGGTGCTAGTCACCCTTTCTTTTTGGGTTAAATAAGAGATATGGAAGATACTGAATGGAAATTAAGATGCAATCTCGCCGCTTGCCATCACCTATTTCATCACTTCGGCTGGACAGATGTAATCTTTACTCATTTAAGTGTTCGACTGCCTCAAAATAAAAATCATTACTTGACTACTCCTTATGGCTTAATGTTTGATGAGGTAACTGCGTCTAATCTTGTTAAGGTTGATTTTGAAGGAAACATTTTGGCAGGAGAATCATATATGAATGCGGGACATGCAATTCATACAGCAATAATGAAAACTCGTCAAAATGTAAACTGTATTTTTCACTCACACACCCGTGCGGGAATTGCAGTGTCATGTATGCAAGAAGGACTAATGAACTTGTCACAACAATCAGGAGAAATACAAGACAAAATAAACTATTACGATTACCATTTACTCGAGGATCCGAATACAGCGGCATGCGCCAGATTAGGAAGAGATATTGGCAATAAACCTTTACTGATCATGCGAAATCATGGCTTACTATCGGCAGCCAATAATATTCCAGAGGCTCTTTATAACCTCTATGTCCTTGAGAACGCCTGCAAAATTCAAGTAGATGTTCTGCGTACTGGTGCAGAACTATCAGTTCCTCCTAAATCAGAATGGGATAAACTAGCAAAAATTAATGTCTCACCAACAGATGATATAGCAGAACATGTAAACTTATTTTGGACTGCATTACTGAGAATGCTAGATCGAAATGGTATTGATTATTGCTCCTGAGACCTCGTATATCGTCATATAAACAGACTTAATACAAAACATCTATGTGTATAGATATCACAATTACGTGTCTTAGAACGTCTCTGAGGGCTTTAGATTAACGATTTTTAAGAGTTGACAACTTTTCTACTACATTATCGATGTTGATAGTAGAATACAATCCAGGATGTAATGGCTTGGGATACTTGTCACTTCCAACCCAAGCATACCCAGAATGTTCATCATTTAAAATAGGGGGAAATTCTTCTTCTATTTCACAAAAGAATGTGTGATATGCAAATGTGTTATTAACAAATTTTTGTATGGGAACTAATTTAAAATCATCTTCCCAGTATGCAATTTCTTCTTGGCATTCTCTTTTTAATCCTGCTAATAAAGTTTCATTCTTTTCTATTTTGCCACCAGGAATAGACCAAGTAGGATTCTTAGATTCATTTCGTAATAGATATAATGATCGATCAGTTGATTTACTGTAGAAGAAAATACCAGCAGATTGATTAATAATGATTGCCATACAGTTATTTAGTAAGAGACAGGGTCGCCCTTAAATAACTATACTGTAATCACCTTCGTTATAATAACCTTCGTATGACTTCATCCATTGAGCGGGCAATCCAGGTTGAACAGAATCAGCAGGAGTTGCAGACCATCTGTATTGAATCTCTGTTGTTAGATTTGTTACATACTCAAGACCAGCAAGATTAGCACTTGCATCGAAAGATACAAACCATTGCATAAGAGTTGCATTGAATTGTAAAATATCATTTGTCCCTGATTCAACTACAGTATATGCAGTTCCAGTACCGTCTGGTTGTACATTATTCATTGTAAAGATTGTGCCTACGTTATTATCTGGAGCACCGTAATTTCTAAAGTCTGTTGTTCCTATCGTTGCAATTTGATACTTAACACCAGGCATCAAAGTAGTTGCAAGTTGCGATTCAGGCGCTGTTGATTTACCTGTCTGACTTCCTATGATTGTTCCCCAAGATGCTGTATCAGATGCAATGTCATTAACTAATAGGTATCTAACATTATTAATAGGTCCTGGTAAGCCTGCATTAGGTCCTGATATCTGAGGATTAATTACAGATGTAACAGGTTCTAATGTGTTCTGTGGTAATGTATCTTCATCAACATTAAAGATTAGATAACGATCATCAAGTGGATCAACTACAATAGTACCTACAATCTCTGTGTCCATATATGGATTATCTAATGTAATCTGTGAAATACCTGCACGATATGCACCGTACATATTAAGAATAGATGGCCAATACAAATCAGTATCTGGATTAACAGGTTTTTCTAACGCAAAGTTAGATGGTTGATCTGGTTGATCTTGTGGTAACAATTGTAATGAGTTACCAATAAACAATACTTGATATCCATATGGAGAAATTTTTTGTCTTGTACCTAATAGTAAATCATCATCTTGCATATCATCAATAGTTTTACCGTCAAAGATAGAAGTAATGATCTTATTAATAACACCATACTTTTTAAGTTTAGAAGATGTTGTCAACCACATGGGTAAGTAGAACTTCCATGACATGACATCGATTGGATTACCTGTTCCTTGTGGTATAGTACGAGATGAGAACGTAAGTCCATCCTGATATACAATTGTTAATGATGTCCAGTCTACGAAATTGTCTGTACTCTGAATCTCTAATGATGGATTGAATAATGTACCTAGTTGTTCGATCAATTCTAGTTTTTGTTGATAGTTAGTTGTCCAAAAGTCTACTTGTAGTCTAAGTGTATACGGTACTGGCATTAATTTTTCGACAGTAAATGCTTGGCCTTGTGTTTCACCATATGATGCTGTAGCAGGATCATATTCTCTTTGACGTACATTTTGTTTTTCTACAAAGTAAGGCTCTTGTGTTCGTCTTTGATCATACTCTAGTCCGTTAATAAAATAAGTTATTAAAGGTGCAGAGGGCAAATTGGATGCCGAATTGTTCGCAATAATAGTTGAGGCTTGTCTACTTGCATCTCCATATTGAATTGGTACTCTTACAAGAATAGGATTACCGTTAGGATCTTTTCCTGCAGTTACATACCAGTTACTAAAAATTTTAGCAAACTGTAATAAAAATCTTCTTATCTGATTGTCGTAAAAATATTGTGCCATTATGTGCCATCACTCGGTGGGTTGTCGTCTGGTGCTATATCTAATATCGAACTCAATCCTTGAGCAGATGAAACATTTCCACCAGTTTGTTGAACGAAAATATTTGCATCGTTATTTATAAATCCTGAAAGTTGTGAAGTATCTTCTGAAGTATATCCAGTTGTTGTTCTTACATCTTCACTCACTCTCAACCAAAGAGTACCTGACCAACGATATAAAACATTAGGTGTATAATCTATACGCAAGAAATAGTCTCCAACTTGCGGAGATGCAGGGAATGATATGCCTGCTCCTGCGGGTAAACCGTTTGGTGGAGTACCCTCACCACTTAAGTAACCTGATGTATAACCAAAGTCACGTGGAGTCGATCTTGCTATGTATTGAAAACGAGGATCACAGTCAGCACGATAGTCCATTGTATTCGGACCATAAGGTTCCGTACCAGTAAAGCCTGCCGCTGTCGGATCTTGGTCTGCTGTTGCGTAAGTATTATCAGCAGTACCATATGGACCTACTACAGGTCCTGAAATATTAACTGTAAGAAGTTTTGTTCCTTCTAATTGTCCTGAACCTGTTGATGACATCTCAGGTGCTTCAACAGCAATTGATAAGTTTGCTTGTACAAACTTTTCTATCATTGCTTCTAAGTCAATGTCTTGTTCTTTGTGTTTAGCCTGCATTACATCAATAACTTCTTTAGGTATTCTGATGCCTGATGAGTCATACTTGTACTTTTCACTTTTCATTGTGATGACTTCACCTGTTGAACTCAGAGGATTGTTTCCAGGCATCCATGAACGAATATCTACTGGTGGAGCGGGTTGATTTTCTTTATTTGATGGGACGCCATTTGCTTCAAAGATACCGTATCCGGGTACAACATATAAATCTGATGTATCGTAACCTGCTTTAGGTACAATACGTGCCGCTTCTTTTAAGTTAGCATCATTGATTCTAAGATTTTCATTGTAACGACCCAAGACATCTTTAAGTGTTTTACCTGTGTCTAGTACCCAGAAAGGATCTGGATCAGTTGCACCAGGCTTAGTTCCAGCTGGGACTTCTTGTAATGCAAGATAGTTTTTATCGCCGAATGTCATTACATACCCTGCAGGGTAAGTTTTGTTTTTATCCCAGTCGCCTAAGTAATTGTCTTTGTCAACTGGATCACGTAAAACATCTGCAAACTCTTGGCTATCTACTAATTTCTCACATTTGATACGCCATAGATGAGGATACCAATCGATTGCAAAACCTTCACTTCCATAGTTAGCATCTGTGACTTGATAAAATCTTTTAAGTGCTGTTGGAAACTCTGTTGGATTATCATCTAATGGATTGTAGTCTAATAAGTGAGGCAATTCAATAACATCACCGACCATCATCTTTCTACCTAGTATATCAATCATGTCATTGTAGTGGACATTAATAAAAATAGTGTCATTACTTAAGAATAAGCCGAACTGACTAAGATCAAAGTCTAAGTTTTGTACGTTATAATGACCACGTAATCGATAGATATCTTTTTCATACTTTCGATCTCTATTCTCTAAGAACAGCAAGTCCTGTATGTTTGTAGGATCCATTGCACTGTATTCAGGCTGTGTAAAATCATTCGACGGACCTTGATCCATCGGTCCAGCATACTTGTGAATGTATAAATCAGTACCGCCCACAGTCAATTGTTCAGAAATAATTCTGTCTAAAAAACGATAGTCGTTTTGCTTCTGTTCCCGGTATAAACTTAATCTTGGCATATATATATTTATCTCAATAGAATCTCCGAGAGAATTTGGGTAAATAGAAGGTTGAAGTTAAAAATTATTTAATGTATAATGCAAACACTAAGTATGAACATTAAAAGTTATAAGGGGTCAAATGGCTAGACGGAAAGTAAAAACAGTTTATCTAACGCCTGAACCTAAATGGGATCAGTACAAAGATATCACTGATGGGCCAGCCCAGGAAAAGGCATTCCAAGATTGTCAGTATTTTATTCGTACTGAGATTGGAGACAAAAAAAGATTGGTGCGTTGTAAGACGTGGATCAAAAAAGAGTCAGGTTATACTGATGAAGAAATAGAAATTATTCTAAGAAACCCTGATTGGAACTTTAATGGAACTTCAAGTTCAATTTGGTTCTTGGATAAAGTAGGGTATATGCCTCAACCACATATCGATCATATTGCAAAATTAAAAATCGAATGGTTAGAAAAAGGCAAGAAGATTGCTCAAGTCAAAGAAGAAAAAGCAAAAGACAAACCTAATCGTCCTTCTATACAAGAAATCATGTTAGGTAAATTAATGGAAGCAGGTGGAGAGATCGATGGTATTATGGATCAGTTTTTTGAAGATGAAATAAAAATTGATTCTAAATTTAATGATAAGGTGATGCGTGTCCTTAATACATACAATCCTTTAGCAAATCATATCCCTCAATTAATAGAATGTTATGAAAGAGAACAAAAAGAATTTAAAGAAGTGATTGAAGGCAAGGATGAGCAGTTAGTCGAAGCATATGATCATTATAGTAAAAAGAAACTTAAACAGACTGTGGCTGCCTATGATACTCTTATTGGTATTTTAAATAGTTATGCTACACTTAAGATTAAGTCTAGGGCTAAACGTAAGACTAAGCCTATCACTCCTGAAAAGGCAACACAGAAGTTGAAGTATCAAAAACGTTTTGAATGTGAAACAACAAAACTTAAACTAGAAAGCATTAGACCAGCAGAATTACATATGTCTAAAGAAGCATGGTGTTATGATACTGCTAAAAGAAAACTTCATCACTATGTCGCAGAAGAAATGGCAGGAGAAATGTTCGTTAAGGGTAACACTTTGTATGGATTTGACAAGTCTAAGAGTGCAATTAAGACATTACGTAAACCCAAAGAACAAATTAAAGAAATCATGGGTAGCAAACCCGCGGCACGTAAATTCTTTGATGATATCAAAGCAGTAGGTGTCCAACCAAAAGGTCGTTTCAACGATCAAATTATTATTTTAAAGGCATTTTAAAAATATGGCAAATTATATGTTGATTGCTGGGTGTAGTCACGCGGCAGGTGCAGAGATCGATGGCAAAATGTCGAGTGTAGACAATCGTCAAGCAAGTTTTGGAAATCAATTAGCAAAGATGATGGATCATCAACCCATCAACATTGCAAGAAATGGTTCATCTAATAGTGCAATACATCGTAGTATATTAAATTGGTTTACACTTAACCAAGATTTAGTACAAAATAAAAATAACAATCTTTTTGTTTTAGTTAACTGGGCAGAAAGTTGTCGAATGGAAGCACCTGTTCCTCATTCTGTTGGCATTGACCAAGATACATGTGCTGATTGGGCAGACCCATCGTTCTTAGATTCAGTACAAGTTAATGTAATGACTAATCCTCATCAAGTTGCACCACAAGAAAAAGAACAGTTTCTTACAACACAACGATTTTTAGTTTATTCTGAAATTTACACAGAAATGTTAACTGCCAAAGATGCACTATCGTTGCAATACTTTTTTAAAGCAGAGGGTATTAGATATCTGATGACTAACTCTGGTATTGCATTTAACAACAAAAACATGAAACATTTAAAACCTTATTTGACAAAGATAGATGCAAAACGATATTATATGTATAGAAACAATGACTATGGATTCTATGAAAAATATGTAACCCAAGGTTGTCTTAATCCACTAGCAAAGTATGGACATCATGGAGCAGACGCACATTTGTCCAGAGCCAATGATTTACACAATTATATTAAACAGAAAAACATTTAGTCTGATAAATACTAGAAATAGGAATATATTAGTATGGCATCAGAACAATTATCAGTCCCAAATGGCGAAAACCTTGAACAACTCAAAGAGTCTATGTTTGAGAACATCCGCTATAGGCTGGGCGACGGCATCGTAGACTTAGAATTAGATCCAGAGCATTACGAAGCCGCATACAACTATACAGTTAAAACATATAGACAACGTGCAGAAAATTCTGTACAAGAGTCTTATACATTGTTAACAGTCGATAAGAACCAAGATACATATACACTACCTAGTGAATTTATTAATGTCAGACAATGTTATAGAAGAACAATCGGACTTGAAACAGGTCCTGGTGCATCATCATTTGATCCATTCTCATCTGCTATTCTAAACACTTACTTGTTAAACTATAACTATGCAGGTGGACTAGCAACGTATGACTTCTATGCAGGGTACGTAGAACTAGCCGCTAGAATGTTTGGTGGATTTGTTATCTATACATGGGATCCTGTAACTAAAACAATTAGATTTGTAAGAGACTTTAAAGGCTCTGGTGAACAAATTCTTATCTGGGCTGATATTACTCGTCCAGAAACTTCACTCTTGTTAGACCCAGGTATTGCACCTTGGATAGAAGACTTTGTATTAGCAACTGTTACAATCTCTATCGGACAAGCACGTGAAAAATTCTCAACTATTGCAGGCCCTTCTGGTGGTACTGCATTAAATGGTGCGGCAATGAAGGCAGAAGGTATAGCAGGACAAGAAAAATGTCTTAAAGACCTCAGAGACTACGTAGATTACTCACAACCTCTTACTTGGATACAGGGCTAATCATATTGCATGAATGGTATCGTTCATAGCAATCAGTTTACTGAAACTATTTGGTGTATTAATGTAGAGTGTTCTGCTAATCCAAACAACATACCACCATATCAAGGACATATAAATTCATTAGAGTCCTATGACACACAAAACATTGAGCATTTAATTATTGGTTTTATGCTTTATGAACCTCAAATTGCACATGATTTTACTGAGTGGACAAAACAGACTTTAGAGTATTTGCATGAAACTCAGTTGTTTCCAAATCTAAAGAATGTATATTTGCTACATGAATACACTAAAGTTTCTGTTTCAGAACTACCTAATCATTATATGGTCTTTGGACATAATACTAGATATTTTTTACTACGATCAGAAGGGACCAAAAAAAGAAGTGTTGGACTAAACAGATTTAAGTCTTGGCGAGGGAATGCAGTTGATCCTAAAGCATTATGGTTAATAGGAGATGTTTCTAATAGACCGCATAAGTTTCCACTACTATATAAATTTGCTGACTCTAAAAATTTAGATCAATTAGATTATAGTTTAACATCTAAATTAAATTATTCAGCACAAGGATCTGATTTTAATAAAGAAGACCCACAGACTTATGAACATGTAGTAGACATAATGAACGAAGTGTTTAATCTTAACTTAGACTTTAATAGTTTAACAACTTTATATAACAAATTTCAAAGAACACTTCCTGGTGATACGTTCGGAGAAATGGTAGATAATCAGGTGCATTCTTTTGACATTGCTAATTATTGTTTTCCTACTGAGTGGAATGATGCTTCTTTAATTATTATGCCAGAAACATGGTTCGATAATCCAGGAGGAGAAATGAGACCTTTTTGGGAACACAATAGTTATCCGACGACAGAAAAAACTTGGAAGCCTATTATTACTAAAAAACCTTTTATGGGAATTAGTAGATTCGACTTACAAGAAAAAACATTAGAAGGGTTAGGATATAAAACTTTTAGAAAATATACATCTGAACCAGACTTAATTAATGAAGATGTTAGTATAAGTGAATATATTTCTATAGCACACAAAAGAATAACTTCCTTTTTACATCAAATGGAAGATTATCAGGATGGCATAAGACAAGATATTGAATATAATTATAAACATCATCAAACTGTGCTAAAAGAAGAATGGGATTTATTGTATCGATCTTGTCCTCCGTTGAAGCATGTTGATAAACATAAAGTCTTACGACTTTTTACAGTACCAACGCATAATTACATACACACTCTCCCAGACGAATTCTTTAATGGGCGAATAGATTACAAAAACACTTGACTTTCCCTCCCGCGTAGTTTATAATAGTGATTACTTGACTAGAGGACTATTCCGTATGATTATAGGCATTACAGGACTTATCAGCAGTGGTAAAGATACTGCGGCAGATTATCTTATTCGATTTCATGGCTTTAAAAAACTGAGTTATGCAGGTCCCTTGAAGGATTGTGTATCTGCAATCTTTGGCTGGGACAGAGAAATGCTAGAAGGTACAACTCAATCTAGTAGAGAGTGGCGAGAAGAAGTTGACGAGTGGTGGGCAAAACGATTAGACATGCCGCATCTAACTCCTCGTTGGGTCTTGCAGTATTGGGGAACTGAAGTAGGTAGACGTAATTTTCATAATGATATTTGGGTATCATCGATTGAGAATCAATTGCGTAAGATAGAAGACAATGTTGTTATTACTGATTGTAGGTTTAAAAATGAAGTCGATGCGATTAAAAATGCAGGTGGAACTACGATTAGAGTAGAACGAGGGGAGCAACCTATATGGTTACCAGATGCAGTTGACTATAATTATTATCAGAATCCACAAGCACTAGCACGTTTAACTGAATTAAATGTACATGCTAGTGAATATAGTAGTGTTGGTTTAGACTATGATCACACGATTAAAAACAATGGTACGATTGATGAATTGCATAAAGCAATGGAATCAATAGTCAACAGTTAAGTCTCCTCTAACCCATACAATTTCTTTTTTCTTTACAACTTCAATACAATTTAGACATATCGTTCTTAAATTTTGAAAGTCTACATTCTGAGGCTTTCCATCTATATGATATACAACCATTTGTGTAGGGTACAGACTTTTAAATCCACATAAGAAACATGTATCATCTTTTTGATATCCTGCTTTTTGCCAGAGATATATAGGCTTTCTTGTTCGGTTTACTTTACCGCATTGATCGCACATGCTTCGGTAATGACGTTTGCCTTTCTTAATATAGTTCACAGCACAGACTTTTCTGTTGCAAATTTTACATATTGGTCTAGGTAAACTCATACTAGTATTTATAAAATACCTTCGAAGGTATCTTAATCCGTTGTTTTTTGTAATACATGATAAATAATAGTATGAAAAAACAATCAGGGTGTAACCCTCAAAATCATACAAAAGGAATATTATTATGGCACTAACATCACCAGGCGTAGAAGTAAGCATCATTGACGAAAGTCAATATTTACCAGGCGCAACAGCATCAATCCCGTTCTTCTTGTTAGCAACAGCACAAGACAAAGCGGACCCAACATCAACTGCAACAGCGGCGGCAACAACGTCTGCGAATGCAGGTAAATTATACAGAGTCACTTCTCAACGTGATCTTGTTTCTTTATACGGTAACCCATTCTTTTACACAGCATCAAACGGTACTCCGTTACAGGGCTATGAATTAAATGAATATGGATTACTAGCGGCATACTCTGCACTTGGTATTTCAAATCAAGTATTTGTTTTAAGAGCAGATGTCGATCTAGCAAGTTTAGTAGGATCAACAGGTCGTCCAACAGGAGCACCAACAAATGATTCTTACTGGTTAAACACAACTTCTTCTACATGGGGAATTAATGAGTTTAATGAAACTACTGGCGTATTTACATCGAAGACACCAATAGTTATTTCTGATGCGGCATTAGTATCAGTAGGTACACCTCTTACATCAGTAGGAAACATCGGTGACTATGCAGTTGTTGCGATTCCTAATTATAGAAATCCTAACAATGCAAATGCTCCCTCATATTGGTACAAAAATAGTGCTAATACTTGGGTAAGTGTAGATTCACCTGAATGGATGTTCTCGTGGCCAACATTAACAGCGCCTACTTCTAATCCTACTTTGACTCAAGGTGATACTATTAATTTAATTATTAACAGCACAAACCTTGCAACTCTTACAGTAGCGGCGGCTCCGAATAACACAATTACTCAGTTAGCGGCAGATATTAATGCATTAGGCTTTAACTATGTGTCAGCGGCAGTAGTTAATAATAAACTTGAAATCTATTCTGCACAAACAGGTGGAGATAATGCTAGTAATCCAAATTTCTTTATTAGATTAACTGGAGCAACTGGAACAATCTTTACAGACTTAGGTTTCACAGGATCTACAGTAACTGGATTTCAACCAAGAGGATTCTGGGGCACATCTGCTCAACAACCATTATGGCAATCAGGACAAGCAGAGCCGGCTCCAACTGGGTCTGTATGGATCAAGGTTAACGGAACAGGATTACAACCAGTAATTTCTCAATATGATTCAGTAGCGGCATCTTACACATCTAAAACACCAACATTTGCAACTTCTGATTGGAGTCAAATCTATTCAGCAGACACAACAGGTGGACAAGCAATAGCGGCAGGTAGTGTTTATGCACAATATAACTTTGACGGTGAATATGAAGGAGCACCAGTTTATTACTTCTATAGAGCGGCAACAGGCGCTACAGTAATTAACGGTACAAACACTGCACCAGACTTTCAAGCAGGTCCTTATGTAGCAAGAGTTCAAATTTCAACTCCTGGCTCAACAACATTAAGTAGCCCTTATCCATTCAACTTAGCAGATGCAACAGATGCATCTGACTTTGTAACTGCATGGTCAGCGGCGAACATACCTTACACAAGTGCATCAGTTAATGATGACGGTTCTATTCAACTACAACACACTTCAGGTGGAGTTATAGTTTTAGATGAATACAGCAGTGTAAACGGTGTTTCAACTGGAGTATTTACAGAAGCAGGTTTTACAACAGCAACAACAGGTTGTAAAATAGGCCCATTCAGAGATGACATTGAATTCTCAGTAACTCAAACTGCTACAACAGGTTCTGGTACAGCATTACAAATTAAAGTAACTAATGACTACGGTAATTATGACTTTGATCCTGATGCAGTAGTAAACGGTGGTAGTGGACACGCAGTAGGCGATGTTGTTACTTTCTCAGGTGCAGACATGGGAGGAGCAACTCCAGGAAACGACTTAAAAGTCACAGTTTCTAGTGTTACAGCCGGTGTTGTTACATCTTATACATGGAATTCAGGTAAAGGCGTAGATATGTTTACGACTCAATTATCTAACTGGAGAGAATTCTCATTAACAACAAGTGGAGCAAACTCATTAACAGCAAATGAAGGTGCACCAACAGCAATACCAACTAACTTTACTAACTGGTTCTATTCTTCAACTGATCAAGTAGACATTATGATGAATTATAACGGTGCTTGGAAAGGTTATAAATCACAAGGATATGATTCAAACGGATTACCTAGTCCAGCAGTCGCAAACGCAACTGATCCTAAAGGACCAATTGTAAGTGCAACTGAGCCGACTACACAATCTGATTTAACAGCATTAGTATATGGTGATCTTTGGTTAGACACTACAGACTTAGAAACTTACCCAAATCTTTATAGATGGCAGTCAGTTCCAGCAGTAGGTGGCGGTAGTGCTACTGATAAGTGGGTCTTAATCGACAACACTGATCAAACTACACCAGCTGGTATCTTATTTAAAGATGCACGTTGGGCAACTAACGGAACAACTAATCCAGCAAATGATCCGATACCAAGTATTGCATCATTACTAGCAAGTGATTACTTAGACGTTGATGCTCCTTCATCATCAAATTACCCACAAGGTATGTTGATGTGGAACACAAGACGTAACTCATACAATGTTAAACAGTATCGTGTAAATTACTTTAATGCTGATAGATTCCCAACTGCTTCTTTACCAACACAAAAAGATGCATGGGTAACTGCTTCAGGTGATCAAGCAAACGGTGCAATGTACGCAGGTCGTAAAGCACAAAGAGCAATGGTAACTAAAGCATTACGTTCAGCAATTGACACTAACGTTGCAATTAGAGACGAAGATAACTACTTCAACTTACAAGCAACTCCAGGTTATCCTGAACTACAGCCTAACATGGTAGCATTGAACTCTGATAGAGGCGAAACTTCTTACATCGTTGGTGATACACCAATGAGATTAAAAGACGATGCAACTGAAATTCAAGCATGGGCAACTAACACTGCAGGCGCAGTAACAACAGGTGAAGATGGACTTGTAACTAGAAATACTTACATGGGTCTATTCTATCCATCAGGTATCACTAGTGATCTATCTGGTAACTTAGTTGCTGTACCATCATCACACATGATGACAAGAACAATGTTGCGTAATGATAATATTGCTTATCCTTGGTTAGCTCCAGCAGGAACTAGACGTGGTATTATTGATAATGCTACAAGCATTGGTTACATTGATGCAGAAGGAGAATTCAACTCAATCAGAACACGTATTGGTATTAGAGATGTGTTATACACTAACTTTATTAACCCAATGGTATTCTTCACAGGTAATGGATTATTGAACTATGGTAACAAAACTTCATTCAATTCATCATCTGCGTTAGATAGAGTAAACGTAGCACGTTTAATTGCTTACATACGTAGACAATTGATCTTAGCCGCGAGACCATTCGTATTTGAACCTAATGACCCACAAACAAGAAAGTCTATTAAAGCAGTAGTAGAAACATTGTTCCAGGATCTAGTTTCAAAACGTGGATTATATGACTACTCAGTAGTCTGTGATGATTCTAACAACACTCCAGCAAGAATTGATCGAAATGAACTTTGGATTGACATAGCAGTAGAGCCCGTGAAAGCCGCTGAGTTTATCTACGTTCCAGTCAGAATATTCAACACTGGTGAGTTATCAGGATCGTAAAAAGATATTAAGTGAGGCTTCGGCCTCACTGAATTAAAAAGATAAATATATATTAAGATATATTAAAACAGGAGATTAACAATGGCAACAGCCTCAGATACATTAGCAAAACTTTCGGTTCAACCTGAGGGAGGCGCTAACCAAAACTTGTTGATGCCAAAACTTCAATATAGATTCCGTGTGAACTTTATTAATTTTGGTTTTGACGATGATTCTTCACTTATACTTACAAGACAAGTCGTAGATTGTGCGAGACCACAAGTTCAGTTTGATGAAATCACTATGAACGTGTATAACTCACGTGTCTATCTTGCTGGTAAGCACACATGGCAAACACTTGCTATCAACGTCAGAGATGATGCTTCTGGTAATGTATCAAAAGCAGTTGGTGCTCAGTTACAACGTCAATTAGATTTCTACGAGCAGTCTTCAGCGGCAGCAGGTGGAGATTATAAATTCCAAACTGAAATTCAAATCTTAGACGGTGGTAACGGTATCAATACACCAACAGTATTAGAAAACTGGTCATTAGCAGGTTGTTTCTTACAACAAGCAAACTATCAGCAACTTAACTATGGTACATCTGATGCAGTGACTATTGCTATGACTTTACGTTACGATAACGCAATCCAGACAAATGCTGGTGGAGATATCAACGGCGTACCGGGAGCAGGTGTAGGACAATCAGGTCTACAAACATTCCCAGGTGGCGGCAACTCAACATAAGAATCATTTTAGATTTAAATAAAGAAACTGGTTTCGGCCAGTTTTTTTATGGACTTACAGGATAGATAAATACTATTATGTCTCAGACAGCAAAAGATTTTTTACAGCAAACCGGTCAGGGTATATTAGATGCACTTACGGGTAGAGTATACTTACGTGATTGGCAACATGCGGCCAAGACGTTCTTACCTGGTGGGCAAGGTAACGCAGGTAAAGTTAAGTTTACCTTTCATACTTACTTTTCTATTAACGAACAAGCATATTCTCCGCCGACAGGAGAAAACTATGGACTGTTAGTTAAATCAGTTAAACTACCTACGTTTAATATAGACGTACAAGAAATGAATCAGTACAATAGAAAACGATTGATTCAATCAAAAATTAAATATCAACCAATTGATATTACATTCCATGATGATAACGCATCACAGATTACTGCATTGTGGGACGCATACTATAGATATAACTATGCAGATGCATGGAACCCTACTGTTGATCCTTTTTCAGGTTCTACAGCAATAAAGAATTTTAATAGACGTAATATTTACGATCCATCAATATCAGGTGATATTGAATATGGTTATAGGGGAGATGCTAGAGGTCAAGGCGGTGCAGATGCTAGAGAAGTACAAGGAGAAAAAGTTCCTTTCTTTAATAACATTACAATATACGGCATGTGGGCAGGAAACTTTATTGCATATACTTTAATTAATCCTGTCATTACTACAATGGACCACGATACATATGATTATGCTGACGGTGGCGGCACAATGCAGAATAGAATGACTATCAACTATGAAACTGTAGTTTACAATTCAGGTAAAATTGATGACGAAGAAGCAGGGTCATTAGTTACTGGCTTCAAAGAAGATGCAAATTATGATAATGCAACAAGTCCTTTAGAACAAGGAGGAAACAATCCAGTAGATATTTTCAAAGATATGAAAGGTTTTGTTGATGGAGATCTCAATAGAGATGATATTCAGGCAGCATATGAACTTTATAAAAATAGTGATAATATAGTAGACAGTGCAAAGAAAGCAATTAAAGATGCGGCAAAAGAAGCAGTGATGAATAAACTATTTGGTGGAGGGGAAACAGATACGTCAGCACTATTCCCAACTGATGCGGCAACTCCTGCAATGATCAACATTGCTAATCAAGGTATTGTAACTGCCGCAAACAATAACAAGACTACTGTACCCCAATCAGCAGACGACGGTACTGCAATAGCAGATGCTGTAAATGCTGGAAAGCAAACAGGCGGACTTGCATAATGGCATTACAAATAACAGAAAGAGAAAACACATTAGAAGTATTTGATACTTTTTATGCAGAATCATTAACTATAAACTCAGGAGAATGGGACGCAGTTTATTCTTATTTTTTAGGTGTACTTAAAGGTAATTCTGAAAATGAAAGAACTAAAAAAACAGCGGCTCAATTTGCAACTGTTTTGTTTAGAATTGCACAGGAAACTGGAACAAACATTAATATCTTTATGGATTACTTTAGAACTAATGCAGAGACTTCAGTTCAAGTAAACACAGAAATGGCTTTTTATCTTAACTTATTAAAGTCAAAGACAGCATTGTATGGAGTAGCAAATGTTCCCACTCCTAATCAAGCCGTACAACGTAACATATTACCTTAAGGTTAATCAATGCCTCGTAGAAAAAAATACGCACAGGGTATCTATACTGTAAAAAATCAACACAAGTATGTAGGTAAAGGCAAGCCTAAATATCGATCTGGTTGGGAACTTACATTTATGATTTTTTGTGATACAAATGACAAGATAATCAAATGGGCAAGTGAATCAATAGTTATCCCTTATATGCATCCTTTTAAAGGCAAACGTACTAATTATATACCAGACTTTTTTATTGTTTACCAAGATAAGTTTGGTGTAACTAAAGCAGAATTAATAGAAATTAAACCTAAAGCAGAAAGTATTATAACAGAAAAAGTTAAAAATGCAAGACAACAAGCAGTCATTGCAATCAATCATGCTAAATGGCATTCAGCAAAAGCATTTTGCAAAGCACAAGGTATTAAATTTAGAGTAGTTACAGAAGACGATCTTTTCTATAACGGAAGTAGAAAGTAACTAAATAGATATATGACAAAGAAACTTGAAGAATTATTTGATATCGCATCCAGTGATGAAAACGAACTGAATGAGCCTATTCCAGGTGTAGCACAAGAAGTTACTAAAGAAGCATTAAGTAATTTAGAAAAGATTGAAACTGCTTTACCTACAGTCAGAGGACTAGAAGCATCTGATAGAGAGATGGATGAACTGAGCCAAAAAGCAGAGACAAGTTTCCAAGATTTGATGGACTTGGGTATGCAAGTTGATTCTCGTTTTAGTGGTGATATCTTTAGTGTTGCTAGTAATATGTTAAATCATGCTATAACCGCTAAGACAGCAAAGTTAAACAAAAAATTAAAGATGATTGATCTACAGTTAAAGAAAGCAACATTAGATCAACGTCAAGCAAAACAAGACGAGAAGATTGATAATATTCCTTTAGGTGATGGTGCTCAAAACTTAGATCGCAACGAATTACTACGAGTTTTAAGTGGGAAAAACACAGAGGAATGATAAATATATTATACGGGAACTATACAATATGAAAAGTTTAAAACATTACATTGCAGAATCGGTTCATACTTATGATTGTACAATCAAAGTTGCTGGTGACTGTAGCAAAAATTTCTTAGAGTTATTCAAACATAACTTAAACAAGTTTGAGCCTAAAGAAATCAAAGGCCCAACATCAACACCGATTATGAAATCACCATATGGTTTCCCCAATCTTTCAAACGAACCAGTACATATATTTAAATGTCAATTTGCTTATCCCGTAACTGAGCCGATGGTTCAACAACTAGCACAACTATTAGGACATAACATTAACTATGTAAGAATGGTTAATAGTGCATTTGATGACAGCATTGACAACGAAATGGTTGGATATGAAAATGAAATGAAAGATACTCCTTTGTTACAACATGAAGAAATGAATGACAATGGAAAAGAAGCCAGCAAAGAATATGGTGATAAGTATTTAGATAGCATACACAAACATGCAGAATATAAGAACGTTGGTAAAGTAGGTTTGCCTGCTGATCAAAAGAACACTAAAGATTCATTTGATCCTTGGAAGCCTTGGACTGATGACTCAATTAAAGGTCAAAAAAGTCCTATGACTGATGTTAAAAGAGGCCCTAAGCCTGAAACTTCAGCAGGGTATTAAGGATTATATTATGGATTTTAAAGACATCTTAACACAATTTGATAAAGTCACTGAAAAAGAAGACAACAAATTATTAGATGAGAAAAAGAAAACTCGACCTAGTAATATGTTAACTGAATCAGCAGAAGTTGCTGAGCCAGTATCAAATGAATTAAAACTTCCCTCATTAAAGAATGTCTTTGAAGAACTATCATTAGAGCCAGCAAAGCCTGGTGCACAAGAAATTCACAAAGATGGTCAAGCAATCGGTTCTGTATCGAATCCACAAGTTGCTCAACAAATGCAACAAGCAATGGCTAAAGGCGAATTAACTATTGGTGAAGAAGAAATACAAGAAGCCGAAGATTGGATTGATAAAGCAGTTAAGAAGCCAGGTGCTTTTAAAGCACAAGCAGAAAGAGCAGGAATGTCTACATCAGCATTCGCAAAACATGTACTAGCAAACAAAGACAAGTTTAATGCTAAAACAGAAAAAAGAGCAAACCTTGCTAAAACATTTAGTAAGATGAAAGAAACTGATACTCCTCCTGAATCTTCAATGGATTTAACATCACCTATATCAGGTGGTAACATGAGAGAAAGTGACGGATCTGGTTCATATGGTGGACAATCTCCACTTTCATATGATACACAACGTTCATCAAAAATAAAAGAAGCAATTAAACTTCCAGAAATCACACCAAAGATGGGCGACAATGGATCTAATACTCAAAGTGTAATTTCAGGTAAAGTAAAAGAAGGTGCTCAATATCCAGCAGACGATGGGTCTCCAAATTCAACTAACGATGAAAAAGGCAACGCCGCGGCAAACGCCGCTTTGGCAGCCAATGATTCTGATACTCCTCAACTTGTAAAAGAAAAGGCTAAGGGTAAGGTAAGCAAATCTAGTAAACTACCTAGTATTTCTAAAGTGAAATCTATGTGTTCAGAAGGCTTATCTACATCACAAATACAACAACTGCATCCTAAATGCAATAAACAAGAACTTAATATTATGATTAAAAATACTAAAACAAACTTAAAAGAAGGCGCAGAACACATTCTGAAAGCCGCGAAGCACATGGGTAAATCTCATGGTTTATGTAAAGGATCTTATGCATGTCCACATGATGCAGGTTCTGAAGGTGCTAGAGCATACCACGAGGGCTACAAGACAGGTCTTGATGAAGCATGTGGTATGAAGAATGCTTATGAAGATGCTAATGATGGTTTCAGTGCTGATGCAGAAGGCATGGGTATTAGACAAGCACCAATTACAGGAATGGTTCAAGAGGAGCCTGAAGCAGAAGTCGTAGACACTATGGCATCATACGGTGCAATGGGCGAAGCAGAATCTTCTCCAGACGGAAACGTTGGTGCAGATGATGACGGTGCATATGACAAATATGATTGGGACGCACAAACAGTTGCTAAGAAAGGCATTGATGAAGACGAATTTGAAGAAGGTAACGCATTCTCAGGCGCACTTGCAAAAGCACATACAGGTGATAAGTTTGAAGTAGGTGGAAAAGAATTCACAAAAACTACAGAAGATGCATACTTAGAAGAAGATGAGTGGACATTTGAATCTTTAGAAAAAGGTTTACAATCCCATTTGAATGAAGGTAAAAAATCAAACAAAAGAAAACTTGATGAAGGCTATACAATGTCTATCACTCAAGGAGAACAAAATCAACCAGACAGAGTTAGTGTTAATGCAACAGATGCAGAAGCAGACAAGTTAATTAAATTTGTTAAAGATGTTGGATTAGGTAACTATGGTGATGCAGAAGTTTTAGATGCACCTGGTGAAGTAGCAGACGTATCATTCTATGGTCAACCAGATCAAAGTGAAGAACCAATGAGTTCACACGATGACATGCTCAAATTAATGGGTATTGTCGATATGGGTAACGGCGACTTTGAAGACGAAGTAGAAGCACCTGGATCTTGCGGTTCAGATGATGAAATCGCAGTACAAGTAGATGACATGGACGAAGCATGTGGCGACAAAGCATATGAAGATCAAGGTTATGATGACAAAGAAGACGAGTCATTAGGCATGAGAACTGGTAAAGAATCAGGCAAGCATCAATCAATGAAAGATCGCAGAGATGACTCTTACGGTAAATTCGGTAAGAGAGATGAAGAACACAGAGACATCTCTAAAGAAGACGTTGATATCAACAAAGACTTTGACCAAGATGATGAAAAACATGACAACTATGGCATGAATGACAAATCACATGGGTATAATCATGGTGCTCTTGGTGGCAGAGGAGACAAAGAAAGAGGTGACGATTCTGAGAAACCTCTCAAGTTTTCTGAAGACCAAGGCTATGATGACAAAGAAGATGAATCTTTAGGTATGCGTACAGGAAAAGAGTCTGATAAGAAACAATCCATGAAAGATCGTAGAGATGACTCTTACGGAAAATTCGGTAAGAGAGATGAAGAACATAGAGACATCAAAGAGTATGAAGATGACCACGATGTTAAACCTCAAGCAGACGATATGCATGAAGATCAAGGCTATGATGACAAAGAAGACGAATCTTTAGGTATGAGAACTGGTAAAGAATCAGATCACAAACAATCAGACAAAGCACGTAGAGATGACTCTTACGGAAAGTTTGGTAAAAGAGATTCAGAGCATAGAGAAAAATCATTAGAAGAAATGATGAACATGATTGATGAAATGAGTCAGGGCTATGATGACAAAGAAGACGAGTCATTAGGAATGCGTACTGGCAAAGAATCAAGTAAAAAACAATCTATGAAAGACCGTAGAGATGATTCATATGGAAAGTTCGGCAAACGTGACGAAGAACATAGAGACATCAAAGAACAAGAAAAAGATGCAGGAACATATGACAAGTATGATTGGGACGCATCTACAGTTGCTAAGAAAGGCATTGACGAAGAATCTGATGCTGAAAGAGACGATCATGCAGAACGTGCAGGAAGAGAAGTTGCACGTGATGCACATTACGACGGTCGTAAGCATTCAAAAAGAGATGGAGAAGATGTTGTTAAAGATTTAGAATATGATGACTATAAAGATAGACATCACATGGAAGAAGATCAAGGCTATGATGACAAAGAAGACGAGTCATTAGGAATGAGAACTGGAAAAGAGTCTGATAAGAAACAAAGTATGAAAGATCGTAGAGATGATTCATATGGCAAGTTTGGTAAGAGAGATAAAGAAGACAGACATGTATCTTTAGAAGAAAATCTTAAAACTTTAGACTTACTAGCAGAAGTAGGAGCAGAGTCTTCAGAAGAACCTACTCAGCCGTTATCACAACATGATGATGAGAGACTCTTAACGAAAGAAGGCGCAGAGGATGCTCCTAAGGACTCAGTAAACGACGGTGAGAACGAAGAAATCACAGAAGTACAAACTGATGATCAAAGAGAATTCACTGTAGCAGAAAAAGAAGATAAAGAAGAAAAACTTGATGAATGGGCTAACGATGCAGGTAAAAACGGCACCGATACTTCATTTGAACAAGATATTGACTTTATGACTAAAGTAATCTCTGGTGGACTTAACAAACAGAAATCAACAGGTCAAACTACTATCCCAGTTATTGCTGGTCAAGAAGACAGAATGGGATACAATGGTGCTGACGTAGTTAAAGAAGGTTCTGTAATGTCATCAGATGGTTTTGCAACTATTTTAAACAAATTAGATAGCATCAAATAATAACAGAAAACGTTATACCCGTTTAAATACCCGGCTTAGTCGGGTATTTTTTTATCTGCTGATTAAGTTTTAAAAAGAATAAATACTAATATTAGGAAAGAATTGCTATGGCACAAAGAAATATTGACTTCGGAGCATTCCCAGACGATCCAGATGCAGATGCTATACGATCGGCATTTGAGAAAGTTCAGTTAAATTTTACAGAAGTATTTGCAGGACTAGGCGATCAAGCAGTAGTATCAGTTAACAAAACAGCAGGTCCTGGTGTATACTTAGTGAACGGCTCCCCAGTAGGGAACGTAGTATTAGGTGCTAACATCTCTTGCGTACAGTTTACTACAACTACTCTATCATTAAGCAGAGACGCACCCGGAAACGGATCTCCAGGTGGTAGTGCAACTATCACAGACTCTACACAAACATTATATATTGATATGCCTAACACTGTGGCAAACATCAGTGATGTTATAGTATCAAATTCTGTGCAAGGAAACGCAATCATTGGTAATGTATCAGGTGATTTCGGTTATGTATTAGCAAATGCATCATCTGGTAATGGTAATATTATTGGTAATAATGCATCATTATCTAATACTCTATCAGTAACAGGTAATATTACAGCAGGTAATCTAAATGTAAGCACAGGACAGATTACAGCAGGTCCTATAGTAGCAGGCAATCTATATGCTAACTCAGGTACAGTTAAAGGAGCAACTTTAGAAGGTTCTTTAGTAACTGCATCTCAACCAAACATAACAACAGTAGGTACACTAACTGGACTAGGTGTTCAGTCAACAGTAACTGCTGTAGCATTCACCGCAAACACTGGTTTATTTACTGGTGATGCAGGTGGACTATCAAACATCATAGGCGCTAATGTAACTGGCGCAGTACCATTCGCAACTACAGCAAATGCTGTAGCCGGCGCTAATGTAAGTGGAGAAGTTACTAATGCCGCAACTGCTAATGCAGTCGCAGGTAGTAATGTAAGTGGTGCAGTATCATTCGCAACAACTGCTAACGCAGTAGCCGGAGCAAATGTTTCAGGTGAAGTTACTAATGCCGCAACAGCAAACGCAGTTGCTGGTGCAAATGTCTCAGGTGCAGTAAGTTTTGCAACTACAGCAAATGCTGTAGCAGGTGCTAACGTAAGCGGAGAAGTACCTTTTGCCCAAGTAGCAAATTCAGTAGCCGGTGCAAATGTATCAGGTGAAGTTAGTTTTGCAGGCACAGCAAATAGTGTTGCCGGAGCGAATGTCTCAGGTGCAGTAGCAAATGCTACACATGCAGTATCATCAGATAGTGCTAACGCAGTAGCAGGAGCAAATGTAACAGGAGAAGTTCCATTTGCACAAGTAGCAAATTCAGTAGCAGGTGCAAATGTAAGTGGTCAAGTAGCATTTGCAGGAACTGCTAATATAGTTGCTGGAGCAAACGTTACAGGTACTGTAGCAAATGCAACATACGCAGACACATCAGGTACAGTTGAAACTGCCGCACAACCAAACATTACATCTACAGGTACTTTAACATCTGTTGCTGTAACAGGTAATACTGACTCAGGAAATTTAAATACTACTGGAGTAGTATCAGCAACTGGTAATATTACAGGTGGAAATGTATTAGGTGCAGGTGGTGTCTTTACATATGTATCTGGAGACGGAGCCAACTTAACAAACATATCAGTATCAACAGGTTCATATATCGAAAACGGTACAAGTGAAGCAAGACTTGATGCTTCTGGACCATTCAGAGTTACATCTGGTGGAACAGCAAACGTATTAATAGTTAAAAACACAGGAACAGAAGTAGAAGTAACAGGCTCAATGTCTGTATCAGGTGGAATCGATAACAATATTAACTTCAACAGTACTTCTAACTTAGGCCCAGTAGGTAATGTAACAATTACTGGTGGTGTTAGTGGAGCATTCTTACATACAGATGGAGCAGGTACATTAACTTGGAACACTGGAACTGTTCAACCAACACAAGGTGCAGACACACAAATTATTTTTAATGACAGCGGTGCATATGCAGGTAACACAGGATTTACATTTAACAAGACAACAGGAAATTTAGATGTCCCTGGTAACTTAATAGGTGCTAGTAAAGTATCTGGTACAACATTAGGTGGAAGTCTTGTAACTAATGCTCAACCAAACATAACATCACTTGGTACTTTAACTTCATTAATCTTAGGTGGTACTTTAAATACTAACTCAGATATTATTACTAACGCAGGTAACATTGAGATATCAGCAGGTACAGGAACATTTAAAGGTTCAGGTGCTGGATTATCAGCAATTGCTGGAGCAAATGTAACTGGTGAAGTAACAAATGCCGCAACAGCAAACGCAGTTGCTGGTGCAAATGTCTCAGGTGAAGTTACTAATGCCGCAACTGCTAATGCAGTAGCGGGTGCTAATGTAAGTGGAGAAGTTCCATTTGCACAAGTAGCAAATTCAGTAGCAGGTGCTAACGTTTCAGGAGAAGTATCATTAGCAACAAGTGCTACATCAGCAACAACTGCTGGTACTGTAACAACAGCAAGTCAACCAAACATCACTAGTGTCGGTTCATTGTCATCATTATCAGTCACTGGTAATGTGTCTGCAGGGAATGTATCAGGCACAGGTGGTGTCTTTACATATGTATCTGGAGACGGAGCAAATTTATCTGCTATCGCAGGTGCAAATGTTAGTGAAGTTCCTTTAGCAACTTTAGCAACAACAGCAACAACAGCAAACGCAGTTGCTGGTGCAAATGTTTCAGGTACAGTTGCATTAGCAACTACAGCAGGTACAGTGTCTACTTCAGCACAACCAAACATTACATCTGTTGGTACAATGACAGTGTTAGGTGTTAATGGAATTGTCACAGCACAATCATTTACAGCAAATACAGGATTATTTAACGGAGACGGTGGAGGACTATCTAATGTAGTAGCCGCTAATATCTCTGGAACAGTAGCAAATGCAACATATGCGACAAGTGCAGGTAGTGCGGCACTAGCATTAGATATTACAGGTGGACCGCAACCGAACATAACATCACTTGGTACATTAACTAGTTTAACAGTATCCGGTAATATAACTAATCAGACTCACATTATTAAAGATGTGAGTACACAAACAGCCTCTGGTACAGATCAAGCAGGTGCAGCCGCATTATTAAACGCAGATATATTTTCAGTTACAGTAAACGTGAGTAACAACGGTGTTAGACTAATGCCGGCGGCGGCAGGTTTATGTATATACGTTAAAAACTTATCAGGATCTAATCTATTAAAAGTATATCCTGCATCAGGCGATGCTATTGATGAGAACGGAACAAATGCCCCAATCGTTATAGGAGCGAAGGGACAGATTCAATTTGTAGCCCACAGTGCATCACAATGGTATAGTGTTGGCGCAACATATGCATAATGTTTTGCATCTCTAAGGATAAGAAACAGATGAGATTATCAAAGAATTTTACATTAACAGAGTTTGAAAAAAGTCAAACAGCAATACGTCAGGGTTTAGATAACACTATGCCTGAAGAACATTTAGATAATGCAAAAGCATTATGTGAAAACGTATTACAAAAAGTTAGAGATCATTACGGACCTGTCATTATTAATAGTGGATATCGTGGATCTGCTCTTAATTCAGCAGTAGGTGGAAGTGCTAAGTCACAGCATTGTAAAGGACAAGCGGCAGACATAGAAATACATAGTGTATCTAACTATGATCTTGCGAAATGGATTGAAAAGAATACTGATTTCGATCAAGTAATTTTAGAATTTTATACTCCCGGTGTCCCTGATTCAGGTTGGGTACATGTAACTTACAATGTAGAAGGTAACAGAGGGAAATCATTGACAGCATCTAAAGTCGATGGGAGAACACATTATTCTCTAGGTCTTAACAAATGAGTAATCATCCAGACTGGGTAACTACTGCAGGAAGTATCGGCACATTTCCTTCTCAAGTTCCTATGACCTTTACGTTTGAAGCAACTCCAAAACTTCCGGCAACTGCAATTACATATACTGTATTGAGTGGGACAATACCTACAGGCTTAACACTAAACAGTGAGACGGGTGTTTTATCAGGAACTCCAGGCATTGTTGGTAGTGATACTACATATAACTTTGCTGTAAGAGCAACAGATGATTATATAGGTGATGAACAACAAATAGCAGATAGAACGTTTAGTACAATCATAAGTGGTGTTGCTATTCCTACATTTACTACCCCAACAGGAACAATTTTAAATACGAATGATAGTGTATGGCGAGAACTGCAAATAGAATATACTAATCCAGTTACATCTAATCCAATATCGATCAGAAGAATACAAGGTAGTTTGCCTCCTGGATTAGAAATTAATGATAAAGGATTAATTAGAGGTTATCCTAGTCCACCAGTCATCAGTATTAATTATAGTGCTATCACTACATCGGTATTAGCAATATCAACTAATGTTTTAACAGTATTAAGTACAACAGGCTTTGTTAAAGAAAGACCTATTAACTTTACTGGCACAGTTTACGGAGATATTGTAGCAAATAGAACATATTATGTCAAGGATATTTTAAGTGCAACTACATTTACAATATCAAGTACACGTGGGGGAACCGAAGAAGTTCTTATTGACGGAGTAGGCACATTTGCCGCATCTTTACCACAGATTCAAACAGGTGAACCAACAGTACAAACATATTCATTTACATTAGAATTAACATCACCATTAGGAAACGCACTAGAATCATATAACATTGTTGTTGCAAATCAAAATGCTCCGATTAGTTCAGGTGGTCCTGGTTTTCCAGGCAACAGTAGAATACCTAGTGTTCTAAACACAAGACCTGCAACATTTGACGTTGCAAAAAATGATCCAACTAACTATGGTTACTATGTTTTTCCTAATAATGACATTAATACTACATATTCTCCTAGTACAGAAGCAAACATAGGATCATATCCAAGTGGAGAGTATTTTTCATGGAGAATGTTAGGTCAAGACTTTGATGGAGATGCATTAGAATATCAATTTATAGATTTACCCTTAGGTTTAGTAGGAGATTCTACTACAGGATGGATCACAGGAACGCCTACAATCGCATCTGACAGTATTTCTAACTATTCTTTTAGTGTGAACGTAAGAAAGGCTAGTTTTACTAACATACAGAGTTCAGTATTTAAATTTCAAATGACAGTTTCTAATAATATATTAGGAACAGTTACTTGGGTAACACCTAGTGATCTTGGTAAGATGAATAACAGTGAAACATCTGTATTATCTGTTAGTGCAACATCAGATGTTACACTTAACTACAGAGTAACTAGTGGAACACTACCTCCTAACTTAAAATTACTAGATAATGGAGAGTTATCAGGCACAGTATCATATCAACCGAATGATACATTTACAAATCCTGACACAGAAACAGAATTTGATTTTACAATCGAAGCATTCTCACCTCTTTATCCAGTTGTGAATGCAACAAGAACATTTAAATTAACTATTGTACAAGAGTTTACGCAACCTACAGACACATTGTATATTAGATGTGTTCCAGGTATTGCAGACAGAAATATAATTAAAGGATTACTTGATAATACTACAATTTTCCCTCTAGCAGATTTATATAGACCTGAAGATGTAAATTTTGGTAAAGCATCTAATATTACTTACGAACATGCATATGGAATTTATGCTAGTGACTTTGATGAATATGTAGCGGCTATCGATAAAAATCACTATTGGAGATATATTACTTTAGGACAATTAAAAACAGCAGTTGCTAAGAATGCGGCCGGAGAAGTTGTCTATGAAGTTGTTTATTCTGAAGTACAAGACAACTTAATTAATCCTAAAGGCAAAAGTGTCAGTGAAGAAATTGTTTGGCCAAGAAACATACCATTAAACAAAGGGCCATGGTATACAAGTGTAACTGATATCTACACAAGTTATGTTAATACAACACCAGAAGGACAACAGTTACAGACAGAAGAAACATTTGAAGATCAATTAATATCTAGTGAAAATAGTTTGCCTTTATTGACAGAAACAAGTCAGCCGGGATACTATACAAGTTTAACGCCGGGGTTTGCTAGAAATTTATTCCCCAACTCACTACCAAATATGAGAGATAGAACAGGAACAAACTTAGGACAAGAATTTGACTTTAGATTGCTACCTGGATGGATGACTAGTCAACAAGCAAACGGCTCAACATTAGGATATACTCCGGCTTGGGTCATTGCATATTGTAAACCAGGAACTGCTGATACAATTAAAAACAATATTGAAACATTATGGGTAGATCCTTTAGGCACACCATATACACTAAACACAATTAACTTTCAGTTAGACAGAATAACAGTAGATAAATCAATTACATTCGACTTTGATAATAACGTTAGTCCGCCCGCATGGACAGGACTACCGAGTGCTTCTCCGGAACCTAATCCAATTGACTCTGAAGATTTTCATGTCTTGTTTCCCAGACGCACTATCTTACCAGATAAAAGAAATGTATCTGGATAATTTGTGTTGATAAATAGTATATTGAGAGATTAAATAAATTATGAGTACAATTAATACAAACGGAATAGACGGAAATTATCCGACTCCGGGACAAAACAATAGTTCTGAAGGGTTCAGAAATAACTTCACGGCTATTAAAACTAATTTAAATACTGCTAGTACTGAAATTACAGAACTGCAGGATAAGGCTGTACTTAAACAGGGCTTAAACAATCTTACGTTAGACAATAATATGGCTAATACTTTAATTAGTAATGCCGCTATTAGAACGTTCCGTAATACAATGTATAACTTAGGTAACAATGTATCTGGAACTGTCATCGTTAATTGTACATTAGGTGACGTACAAACTGCAACTATCACAGGTGATACAACGTTTCAATTTGCAGGTTGGGCCCCTACTGCTACTAGACATACGATCACATTAGATTTAACAATTGCAAATACTACTGCAAATATAAATTTTCCTAGTGAAGTAAGTCAAAGTGAAAACATATTAGAGAACAATACACAAGATATAAACGGTAATCTAGTAATTGCTACTGCACCTTATAACGCAGGTCAACTAGTATATGATTTATCTACTATTGATTGTGGTAATTCAATTTTAATAACACCTACTAATAGAAGTTATCAAACATCTCAAATTGAAGAAAGAGTAGCAATGACACCAACAGGCTATCAGGGTGATAGAAATGGCGACATTGCAGTTGAATCTTCAGTACAACCAGTTACAGTTACTGCTTCAGAAGCCGCTGGTGACACCTTAACAACGTCATCAACAGCAGGTTTCTATTTAGGTATGCCTATTCAATTCTATGGAGTTGTGTTTGGTAATATTGTAGCAGGAACAACTTACTATGTAAGAACTATTGTTGCTAATACTTCATTCACTATCAGTTCTACACTCGGTGGTGGAGATTTTGCATTAGCCGATGCAACAGGAACAATGCAGGCAAAACCAGTATCATATGTATACATGTCTGTTGGTACTTATAATAGCACTGCGACTGTAGATAGTATTATTTCAACGACTGCTACAGCAGATCAAGTTGAATTTAATTCTCAAAATTCAACTATATTCGACAATGGACTAAATCAACCAGTAGTATTTGCAGGAGCTACTATAGACACTGCTAATACTAACATTCAAGCAAATACAACATACTATGTTAAAAGTTTAGACAACAGCGGAGCAAATCTTAAGATGTCAATCAGTCGTACTCGCACAAATGGGGTAGCAGATGCAAATGTAACTCTAGGAACTGTAAGTTCTTTTGCTGGAAACGTAACTGCTACAGTATACAATCAAGGAAATGATATCTGGAAACGAGTCACACTCGACTCATTCTAATGAGGTAGGCTATGTCAGGCATGCATCATCCATTTATAAGTGATCTTTCAGACAAGAGCATTGAAGATTTGCAAGAAGCAATCGCCGATCTTACATCAAAAATAACTTTTGCCCATAGAACACAAAATGGACCTATGATTAATCAACTAGACATGATTATGAATAGTTACAAAGATGAACAAAAGAAAAAGTTAGATAAATTATTTGCTGACAAAGATATTGGCGACAATATAAAAGTAGATAGGAAATAAAATGAGTACCAGAATCGAAAGAGATTTAGGCTTTTCGACTGCAATACATTTTGCAGATCAATTCCTTCTTAATGAATACATTATGACTTTATCTATTCTAGTCGAAACCGACGATTATAAGGAACAGAATATAGCACTAGAAAGAATACTACACTTTGTTATGTATGTGTTAAACAACTGTCTTCTTATTAATCAAAATGATGAGGCATCAATTAAAAAATACAAAAATGCAGGCATTAGAGTTTGTACATTACCAGAAGATCCAGTAGATCAAATTATTTCGATGACTTTGCTACAAAAGTTTAACTCTATTACAGAAGGTCGTCTCAAAGTAACTGACTGTACTCTAGGATCTAATCTAAGTGACGGAGTTAGATTCTGTACAGTAGCAGAAGTAGCAGAAAATCATATAGATAATGATACTCACAAATGGTGGAATTGTAATTCTTTGTGTATTGAAACACCTAAGCCAATCGATGATGATAATAATATCGTAAAACTCTTTGACAATGACGATTGGGAAAAACTTGAACTTCATTTTAAAAAGGGTAAAAAACAACAAAATCATTGATCCTTTTCACTTGTATTTCACACATATTAATGTATAATATATCATATGATTAACGATTACTACGGATGTCCTATCTATACTGAACGAGATTTAGTAGATATCTATATGAAGAATCCCAAACAAAAGTTAAACAATACTTTTACAGATAAAAAGATAGAAATCGATCCTACATTAGAAATCGAAAATGCTCCGCATCTCATAGAACATACACTAGCACAAATGTCAGTTGCAGATTTTGATGAAGAAATGAGAAGTAAATGGCATATGCCTCAAAAATATAGAGAATTAGATATTGCTAAATGGTTATTAGAACAATGCAAACATGAAGAAGAATTTCAACGTGTAGGTAAAGAATTGTTATTATATCAAAAACGAGGACAGTTCTTACTATTGCAGTATATGAAATATCTTGTTGATTTAATGAGAGAAAACAATATTGTATGGGGAGTAGGTAGAGGCTCAAGTGTCTCTAGTTTTGTTTTGTTTTTGATCGGTATTCACCGTATAAATAGTATCTACTACGATTTAGATGTCGAAGAATTTTTAAAATAGGATAAGATTATGGGAAGAACATACAAAACAGCAAGAGGCAAAACGTTAGACATGGCGTCTTTGATTGCTAAACAAGAAAAGACACGTGCTGTTAGTAATATTAATGCAATTAATTCTCGTGGAGATGAAATTGATCAGGCTGGCAATATAGTAAGACCAAATACTCAAAGAGTAGCAGAGTCATATGCATCACAAGTGGGAACTCAAGGTGCAGTAACTTTACAAGAACGCCCTGAGAATCCTAACATTAGTAAGAGTGCTAATCCAAATGCTCCTTTATCTCCTAAACAAAAGAGAGAACTTGAAGCATTAGAAAAAGAAAAAAATACTAAAACAGTGGGCGAAGCACATCCAGAGACACCGATGTTAAACAAGTTAGTAGAAGAATCAACACCGCAAGTGCAAGAAACTGTCGAACCAGTAGCAGAAGTGGCGCAAGAAAGTGTAGAAGAATATGTAGCACCTATCGAAGCAGAAATTGCTCCTATTCCCCCAGTAGAGCCTGAAGAATTTGTAATGAAATCAGCAGATGAGGCTCCAGATAGTTTTCCAGCAGAAGGTGAACTTCATCCTGAAGAGGCTGAATTAGCAGAACTCGAAGAAGACTTTGATATCGAAGCAATTAAAAAAGCGGCATTAGAAAATATTGTAACAGAAAAACCAAAATCTACTAAGAAGGGTAAAAAGTAAATGGCTATAGGACTTAAATCTAATATCAATCGTATTCATTGCAAATCATTAAAAGCAATTAACGATAAAGTTATCGTACATGGTATGGACTTCGGTGGACAAACACTTAAGTCTGGAATCATTTTAATGGACGATGATAAGAAATCAGCAGGCATCAAGCCTCGTTGGGCACAAGTCTATTCAATAGGACCAAACGCAATGACTGAACTTAAAGTAGGTCAGTATGTTCTTGTTGGACATGGTCGTTGGACACGTGGTATTAACATTGTAGATGAAGAAGGTGAAAAAACAATTCGTTGTGTAGACCTTAAAGACTGTATGCTAGTTAGTGATGAACCGCAACAGAACATGGCATACGGAGATAAAGAAGGAGCATAGTTTTCAGGTTTTTGAGGTGTATGTTCATGTGAATATACAATTGAAAAATTAAAGGAGACTATATGAAATTTTTTATTTTTACCCTAGCACTAGTTTCATTCGGTGCTACTGCTCAAACTGTTATTAACTATGAAGACGGTTCTACATTGACCCTTAAAGAAGGAGAAATGATTCATGTTACTAAAGGTAAGTTGTATCAGCAACGAACTTACAGTAACGGTAGAACTATTCAGTTTAAAGTGTTTCCAGAAACTAGTCAACGAGACTATGTTCAAGTAGATAACGGAACTGATGATGATATGGCTGTTGGATCACATGCTTGGTGTAGTGCATATATCCCATGGTCAGAAGGATTGACTTTTGGTATGATATCTTGGCAACGTGCCTGTGATTCAAACAATGACGGTGTTTATGACGAAGATGATGCAGGTTGGGAAGGCTAAAATAAAGGGCACATTGTTGCCCTTTTTACTCAATTAATGATTGACATCTATTCATTAATCCTGTATAATATCTGTAATAACTTAAATTCTAAGAGGTATGAATGAAGAATCAATTGTGGGTAGAAAAGTATCGTCCTAAAACAGTAGACGGCTATGTCTTTACTGATGAAAATCAAAAGAATCAAGTAGAAAACTGGATTAGTGAAGGTAGTTTCCCTCATTTATTGATGTCAGGTGATCCGGGTACTGGTAAAACAACACTAGCAAAATTGCTTATACATGAGTTAGGTGTTGAAGAATATGATGTGCTAACGATCAATGCTTCACGTGAGAATGGTATAGACATGCTACGTGAAAAGATCAATGGCTTTGTGCAGACTATGCCGTTTGGCAAGTTCAAGGTGGTGTTGTTAGACGAGGCTGACTATTTAACTCAGCCCTCGCAGGCAGCCTTAAGAAATGATATGGAGTCATACCATGAGACTGTAAGATACATTCTCACATGTAACTATGCCCATAAGATCATTCCTGCACTCAAGTCTCGTTGTCATCAGTATCATATTGCAAAGCCTGATATGACAGAGTTTACAGCAAGAGCGGCAACTGTGTTAGTCACAGAAAATGTTGAGTTTGAATTAGATGTATTAGATACATTTGTTCGTGCAACTTATCCTGACTTACGTAAGTGTCTCAATCAATTGCAAGTAAACAGCGGTTCCGGCGCTCTCAGGCCCCCTCAGAGTGCAGGACAGAGTGAAGATGAACTCTTAGTAGAAGCAACAAATCTGTTTAAAAGCG
>Ga0213861_10000399_pt1 | contig 37888 bp, 41 predicted proteins | sample PICome_4_FD_160110 | JGI IMG/M metagenome (GOLD analysis project Ga0213861, IMG submission 160110) | Coastal seawater microbial communities near Pivers Island, North Carolina, United States - PICO131 | ecosystem: Environmental > Aquatic > Marine > Coastal | place: USA: North Carolina... | reverse complement strand
TATGTATTTCTTTTCCTAATCCTCTTTCTGGCAGTTTTGCTAGAACGCCTTGGGATCCTAATGATCCTACAAAAGCCTGTTGTGATGGCATACCATACGATCCTAGATGTCAGGATTGTAAAGAAAATTTCCCATTCGGAAAATACATAGAAGAGAAATGCATACCTCCAAAAGTATGTACTAAATCAGGAACAGATACTTGGGACGACGGGTCAAATCATCCTTTCCCAAATAACATCGAATACGACACGTTTTCATGTATAATACCTCCTTGTCCTCATTGTACATTTGAAGCTGATGATTATGAACAGACAGGGAATTGTGTCGCTTATAACGGAAGTGTAAATGCTACATTAGCATGTATGGAATGTGAAGTAATAGACAATCCTTTTTATCCTGCTTTGAGCGATGAGCCACAGATGCCATTTTTTACCTCTACTTTAGACGAGGGAGAAGAATGTTGTCAAACTGGTGAAACCACAGCGGTTGCGTCAAAAAAATGCTGTAGTGATGGACCTGGAGATTACTCCTATAGTTGCGGAGAAACTCAAGAGTGTTGTAATGGAAGCTGTCTAGATGAAGGACAATGTTGTGGAGAATCTGGCGCAGAACCTGCTCCATCATGTCAGGACTGCGCAGGTGTAGACAAATGTCCTCCAGGAACAACATGCTGTACGAGCAGTGATCCAAATCCTCCATATGGCGTAATATTTGTTGGGTGTGCAGATCCTAAACAGTGCGAAGAATGTGGCACTGGATGGGGCGGTTTTAATCAAGGCGTGCGACCAACATATGATACAACCGACCCATGTTTAGAATGTAACGAAGGTAGTGTTGATACCATTACTTCAGACGACCCAGAAGATCCTTGTTACTCAGCCTCAGCCCCACAATCTATTTTCTATGAACCTTAATCGGAGATAACTAAATGAGTAGTATAAGAGTTAAAAATCTACCGGCTTCTACAGGAGTTTTAAACACAGATAATCTAATTGTTAGCTCTGACGATTTAACATATAAACTTCCTGTTTCTGGTATAAAAAAAGAGCTAGTAAAACAGACAGTTAATTCTCGAACAGTAAATACTGAATTAAATTATGACACAACCGCTAATGATATTAACAATATTATCAATATCAATAAAAGCGTACCGTCTACAGTAACCATAACATCTGCTGCATCAACTAGCGCAAATATAGGTGATTATATAGACGTATTTAATACTAGTTCCACTTCAGATGTAAGAATTTTGTCTCCATCTGGGGTATATATAAGAAGTATGGGAAATCATACTGATTTAACTCGACAGTACGGTGTGGGCAAAATTACTAAATTTTCCAGTAATGAATGGATGCTTACTGGAGATTTTTTCACTTCTCCTAGTGGTACATTCTAATGAAAAACAACAAACAATTGGAAAACCTATCTAACAAGATAGTAAATGATTCAGGTCTAAGCGGCTGTGAAGAATATGGTAGTGTTCTTTTAACTATTATGATAATTGGTATTATTTTAAACTCAATTAGAGTAATTCAAGAATGTCATAGTAGTAAATTGAATAAAATGTCTAAGGAAGAGAAACATTCTTTTCTAAAAGATCAAATTAAAACCTTGTCAAATCGGCGCGGTTGGTTTACTAAAATGCGTATTCGTAAAGTGATGAGACAAGAAATGAAAAAAGATACATACAAACAGTATGGAGCAAATATCGTAGATAGTATTTTAAATAGTGGAGAGAATATCACGGATGATGAACTTTCATCAATTCTGGAGGCTTTAAATGTTTAGTATAATTATATGGTGTGTATATGGTATATTTGTAGGAGCTATTGCTAAAAGCATTGTTCCCGGAGAAGAAAATTTTGGTTTTTTTAAGACAATAGCATTAGGAGTAGCTGGCTCATACATGGGCGGTGCTGTATTATATTTACTGGGTCAGTACAATGCACTAGAGCCTTCTGGCATATTCATGGGAATAGCTGGTGCTGTTTTAAGTCTAGTATTATATAATAAATTAGTAAATGACAAATAGAGTTCCAGTATTATTGTGGTTATATCATGTCGATTTATGGCCAGAAATACTGTCTCTATTAATACCAATACAAGATCTTATTGAATTGCACATAGGTCTGTATAAAAACAACGAACAAAATTTTATAGTTGAAGATAGTATACCAACCATTTTCGATGTATATAGTATTACATATCACGATAATATGGGAGGAGATGTCCTCCCTTTTCTTGAGCAGTTAAATAGTCTAGACTCTTCTAGATTTGAATATGATATATTCTTGAAGATACATACTAAAAAAAGTTTATTTGCAGGAAAAATTAATTGGAGAATTATCCTTTTACATAATCTTATAGGTAATAGGTCTATTTTTCTAAAAAACTTAGATAAACTTAAAGACAATAAGTGTGGAGCTCTTACATGCTCTAATTTAATTATGAGCGATATGGAGCATACAAACAGTAGTATTATAGAAGACATATCAGAAAATATACTATCTATTCCATATGACAAGGTAAAGAATAAAAAATTCTGTGGAGGTAATATGTTTTTTGGTAAGATCTCTACTTTTCGTTCTTATTTTAATGATGACACATTATCTTTAATTAGACCAAAATTACAAAAAGAAAAAGGCAAAATTAGCGATGTTAAAAAAGGCACATGCGCACACAGTCTAGAAAGACTGTTCGGATATATTGTATTAGATAATAATCAAAAAATAATTCCTTCAACATTGGAAGCAACCAAGATACTAAACCCACTTGCACAAAATAACAAACTGCATATAATACTATTGTACGATGAGATTTCTTGCTACATTCACGAAGACATCAATGTGTGTGGTAAAATTTTATCTCGTTCTGATAAAACCTTAGAAATACAATGGTTTCATCTGACCAACCCAGTAATTAAAAAATACAAATATATTTCAAATAACACGCTAGTAGCCGATGGACAACAATAGGATATTATTAACAGGTGGCTCAGGATTTTTGGGTAAACATGTATATAAAAATTTATTAGAGAATGAGTATAAAGATATTTATATACCCAGAAAAGTAGATTACGATCTAAGAAACTTGTCAAAATGTAAGGATCTATTTGGGTCTGTAGACCCAGATATCGTTATACATCTAGCTGCAACATGTGGTGGTATAGGCGCTAATATGCGATCTCCCGGTAGATATTTTTATGATAATATGTCTATGGGTCTAAATATAATAGAGCAAGCTAGATTGAATAATGTCAAAAAATTTATACTGATTGGTACTGTCTGTGCATATCCAAAATTATGCAATATTCCTTTTCAAGAAAAAGACATATGGAAGGGATATCCGGAGGAAACTAATGCCCCATACGGAGTGGCCAAAAAATCTTTGTTCGTAATGTTAGATGCATATAATAAAGAATATGGCTTTAATAGTACGGTTCTAGTTCCCTCAAATCTATATGGACCTTATGATAATTTTGAAGACCATTCTAGTCACGTTATTCCTGCTCTAATTAAAAAAATTGATTATGCAAATAAAACAGGACAAGAAACTGTTACTATATGGGGAGACGGAAGTCCTAGTAGAGAATTCTTGTATGTAGATCAAGCAGCTAAAGCCATTGTTAAAAGTATAAATATTAATACAGGACCTAGCCCGATTAATCTTGGTTCTGGAGAAGAAATAACCATAAAAAATCTTGTAAATAAACTTATTAACAAAATGAACTTTACTGGCTCAATAGCTTGGGACGAGTCTAAACCGAACGGACAACCAAGAAGGTGTGTTAGTACCAAGAAAGCCATGTCTTACTTAGGATGGCAGAATAAAATAGATATGGATACCGGATTAGATATGACTTTGGAGTGGTATAATAATGCTTGATAAAATACCAGAAGATTTTGATTGGGAGTTTTATCTGTCTTCTCATCCAGATCTTGTCAAAGCGGGAATTGATACAGAGAAACTAGCTAAATATCATTATATCACTTATGGTAAAAAAGAAAATAGAATTTATAAAAAGTCTCAAGATGAAGTCTTAGGATACTTTCATAAACAAAGCGATTCTAATGATAATATAGTTTTGTTTGTGCAATGGTATGACGACCCAGATACTTTTATAAATAGAACTAAATGTTTATATAAAAATATCAATAATGCACATATAGATATTATTAATATATTCTACGAGAATGGCTCAGAGCATAGACTGCATAAGTCTATTATTGAAAATAAAAAAGTTAGATTGGTTCCTTTTAATCAAAGAATGACCTATGGCTTCTGGATGGAGTTTGCAGATACCAACTATGCAGATAGTATAAAGATTTTATGTAATTCTGATATATATCTTGATGAAACAATAGGGTTGTTGAGACAGGCTTCATTTAACAGCAATAGAATATTAGCCGTTACGAGGAAAGACGAGGATATAAATGGCAATATAGTTACCAGCAAAGAAAGATTTTCGGATGACGCAATAGATATTAATCCTTTGTATTCTCATGATTGCTGGATATATAAAGATAAAATTGATTCTATAGAATATGGTAATATAAACTTAAATTTAGGATATGAAAATTGTGACAGATTATTTAAAAAATATTGTCAACAATATAATATTGAATTTGTAAACTTGTTTCCTAATATAAATTGTATTCACTTAGATCACAGATCTCAAAAAACAAGACCCGCTTATGATTTAAATGCTGAAACCGATAAAAAAAAACTAATTTTATATACAACATACTATAAATCTAGTGATATACAAAGACAGCATGAGATTGATATCTCGTTAACAAAAAATCTAAACAGTCCTTACTTTGCCAAAGTTTATATATTTGCAGACACACAGATAGAATTACCTAAATCTATCCGTAATAAAAATTATGAAATTATTCATAACAATGATAAACCATTCTATTTTGATTGGATATCTCACTCACAAGAGCATTTAAACGATACAGATATTTCATTGTTTGGTAATGCAGATATTGTGTTCGATGACACAATAAATATTTTATCTGATTACTTTGCAGAAGAATCGACATTAATTTGTTTAAGTAGATATGAGAAAAATCAACTCTGTTCTAAACCTCATTGGTCTCAAGACGCTTGGGCTTTTCAAGTTAAAGATATTAGAAATATCAAGTTTATTAATGATACGAAAATTAAGACGGGACACGCTAGGTGTGACAATAAAATAGCGTTTGTTTTTGCTGTAAATGGTTGGATTATGAAAAATCCTTGTTTTAATATTACAACAGAACATTTACACGATAGTCAACATAGATCATATAAAATTAGCGATGATGTAGTAATTGGAGGTATGTGTTATATACATCCTTCTCGTGATTATAGCTCTTCTAAAATAGATTATGCTATAGTTAATAAAAGTCATAATCAAACAGATAATGAAGATATTCCTATTTGGTCCTTAGAGATGTTAGAAAAAACAAATAGCTCTAATGTCGTCAAAAACTTTAAGACAATAGGTAGTATGTACAACAAAAACCATTTAATGGGAGGTTGGTCTACGGTTAATGGCTTACTAGATAATCACGAAGAATCTGAGACTGCTAATATCAATTTAGTAACATTTACTTGGGAAACTTTTTTATCAAAACAATACGAAGTATTTGAAAAACCCTGGATAGGAATAGATCATTTAGTAAATTTTGTTCCACAGTATTATCGTAAAATTTCAAAAAATATCTTACCTGAAAGTAATTTTTTCAATCATATCCTACATAAAAGCCAGGCATTAGAAAATTGCAAAGGCATTATCTATACTTCAGATAGTACAAGATTAAATAGCCTTAATTGCAAATACACAAAACATATACCCAAATGTACCATCCATCATCCTATTATATCAGATCCAGAATCTACCCAATTCAACTTAGACAGATATCTCAATAATAAAAATAGAAAACTTATTAATTTAGGTTGGTTTAATAGAAACTTTGGTTTTTTTGAAAGACTTAATGTATCTGACTTTGAAAAACTTTTTGTGTTTGGTGGTTTATCTGGATATAGAGGCTATGTTTTTAGAGAAGATATGTATTATCATGGTATTGACATCATTAATACAGAAGTATCTCCTAGACTTTCTGATGAAGAGCTAAATAATCTTTTAAGCCAAAATCTGATATTTGTTAATTTGTATGATTCTTCAGCTAATAATGCCATTATCAATTCTATTCAAAGAAATTGTCCAATAGTTATTAACAGACTAGATGCTTGTGTAGAATATTTAGGTTCTGATTATCCTCTCTATTATGACTATCCAGATGAAATACAAGACTTGTTATCAGAAAGCTCTGTGCTTTCTGCTCATGAATATTTAAAACAATTAGACATTAATAATTTCAGCATAGAGGCTTTTATAAATAAAGTCAACGATTTTATTAAGGGGGTAACTTGAGTATGTCAACAACAAAAATATTATTATTTAGTAACCCCAGACATGGTACAACTTTTCTTATTGATAATCTTAATAGAAACAATAATATTATGATGTGTTATGAATTATTGTCTACATCAAAGAATCGCCATCATCAATATCATCACTGTTTTAGTAAGATCGTAGCTAAAGAGGACTTAAGTTTAGAAGCCTGTAAGATACATACCGAACAAAGACTGCAAGACGAAACGACTTATTTTAATAATATTACTGAAAAAATGAATAATATTCAAAGTTTTTCAACCATAGGATACAAAATTTTTGCACAACAAGTTGATAGTACAGCAGCCAACAACAAAGTTACACTTGAATATATATTAGATCAATTTGACAAAGTTATATTTCTAGACAGAGACTTAGTTTCTTATGCATTTTCTTGGGTTAATGCAAAGAAGTTCGGGTACGGTATTCCTAGTAGATTTTCAAAAGATGTTAATTTAATGGCTAGTTCACAAGACATATTAGATATTATAAGACAAAGCATACACAAAGATAAGCTATTTAAACAAGCTCATAAATATTTGGATCAATCAGGAAAGCCTTATTTGGACCTTAATTATGATGATCTGGCACAAGCTCCTGAATTAATATCTGAATTTATTGGACAAGACTTAGTATTTGAGCAAGCATTTGAACCACTACCTTATGATTATGAAAAGTTTTTAGCAAGAAATATAGCCTTACGAAATGCTTTAGAAAACCAAAACAAAGTAATTTTAATAGATAACGGAGAACACTCTCCTCCTGTTCCTAGTCATGAAAGGCAAAACAATAAATTAGAAGCAATAAATGTATTACACACAGGAAACGAAACACAAAAGGAAACAACACATTTTATAAATGAAATTGTTAAATCGTTTAGTGATTTTGACTTAGATAAAGATTTGGCTACTAATATAGATTTCAATATAACAGTGTCTTGTAACTCTACTTTGAATTTTGACGAACAACAAATAGACTTACTGAAAAAGCTATTTAAAAATGTAAATATTTTAACTATAGATATACCTGTAAATAAAGATTTTTATTTTGACACAATGCCTGAAGATACAAGCGACATTAATCTAGAATATGGATTAAAATCTGGTCCTAATTATATATTTTTCAAAACGATGCCTTTAATGGCTAAATATAATACGTCTTTATTTTTGGAAATCGACACATATTTAAAACCCGGATGGCTTACAAGCATAGCCAACTATGTCAAACATTGTGGTAACTTTTGGATTAATGGAACATCATATAGTGGTAGTACTGGTGCTGTAGATAGTAATTTTTTAATTAATCATCACATTAATGGAGGTACTTGTATATATAACACAGGAAATAAAACTTTTCAACAGTTTATTGAATGGTGCGATAAAATATTTCCAATTTTAGTAAAAGACTATATAATATTGCCTTACGACTACCTAGTACCTTTGCTTTATTTAATATATGCTCACTATGGAGATGGAAAAAGTTGGCAAATTATTAGATTGGCCAAACAAAATTACATCTATAATAACCTAATATGCAATCGGAGTTTACCGGGAGACGTTCGTAAAGTAAAAGATCCTGTTTCCGGTTACATAATACATGAAAAATTAAAGCTTGACTAACTACATGTAATCGGATATCATAATGTTATGAGACCTAACTGGACAAATTATTTTTTAGGATTGGCAAAAGTTGTTTCTCAACGTAGTCACGACATACACACACAACATGGCTGTATTATTACAGATAGAGATAATCTTATTTTAGGAACTGGCTACAATGGTTTTCCCAGAAATGTTGATGATACAATACTTCCAACATCTCGTCCAGAAAAATACTATTGGATGATTCATGCTGAACGAAACGCATTATCTAGTTGCACTCACAAACCCACTAACGGCATAGCTTATGTTACTGGGCAATGCTGTAACGACTGCATTATCTCTTTATGGCAAGCTGGTGTTTCTAAAGTTGTGATGGCTAATAGTCACGGAACAAAATTGTTTGATAAACAAGCACAAAAAAGATTTGATCTATTTGTGGAATTAACAGGAATACAAATCGTAAGACATACACCAAATTTTTCATGGATCCAAGAAATAGATTTTTAAAATCATAATCAAGACTAAAAATTTGTGGTGTATTATAAAAATAACAACGTAATCAAATGGCCTTGCATACTCTAACTAATGATTTATCATAAATTATGAAAAAATCACTTCTTTCCATACAGGCCAATTCTTTTTAATTTATAGGAGCTAGGATGTCGGCATTAAATGAACTTCAAAATTATACTTTCGTTAGCAAGTACGCTCGTTGGATTGAATCTGAAAACAGAAGAGAAACTTGGAAAGAAGCAGTCGATCGTGTTAGGAATATGATGCATGCATATTATTCTGATAAAAATGTTGCAGAAGATATCGATTGGGCATACGATATAATGTTTAAAAAAAAGGTGTTAGGCAGCCAAAGAGCTTTGCAATTTGGAGGAGACCCTATACTCAAACGTCATGCAAAAATATATAACTGCACCAGTTCTTATTGTGATAGATTAAGATTTTTTCAAGAATGCTTCTGGTTGCTTTTGTGTGGTAGCGGTACAGGATTTAGCGTACAGAAACATCATGTGTCAAAACTTCCCAATTTATCTTACAATAAAAAAGATAAAAGAAAAGGTGTAAAATATAAAATAGAAGATAGCATTGAGGGATGGGCAGATGCTTTGGGTGTACTGCTGAGTTCCTACTTCACCAAGCCTGCTGAAGAAAAATTTAAATCGTATAAAGATCAGCATATAATTTTTGACTATAGTAACATTAGAGAAAAAGGGGCACAACTATCTTCTGGCGTTGGCAAGGCTCCTGGTTTTGAGCCTTTGCAAAATGGTTTGGAAAAAATTAGAGAAGTATTGGAGACTTGCATTGAAAAAAAACAAAAAAAACTCAGACCGATTGATGCTTATGATATTATTATGCACTCAAGCGATGCTGTACTATCTGGTGGTGTTCGCAGAAGCGCGTCATTAGCATTATTTAGTGCAGACGACACAGATATGGCTAAAGCCAAAACAGGAAATTGGTATGTAGACAATCCTCAAAGAGCTAGAAGTAATAATTCTGCACTACTATTAAAAGACGACACATCTTACGAGCAGTTCGAGTCGCTTATGGAATCTGTTAAAGAGTTTGGTGAGCCTGGATTTATTTGGAGTGATTCTACAGAAATGACTTTCAATCCTTGCGTTGAGGTTGGTATGTGGCCTGTTGATGAAAAAACAGGAAATTCTGGCTGGCAAGGATGTAATCTCTCTACTATTAATTGTTCTTCTGTCATTGACGAAGAAGACTTTTATGAAAGATGTAAGGCTGCTGCGGTTATTGGTACACTGCAAGCTGGTTTTACAAATTTAGAGTATCTTGGAGATACAACCAATGCTATTTTTGAGAGAGAAGCTTTATTGGGAGTGTCCTTAACTGGCATTATGGAAAAACATGAATTAGTATTGACTGAAAAAGTATTGAAAAAGGGTGCTAAAATTGCTGTTGATACCAACAAAGAATTGGCGAAGAAAATAAATATCAATCAAGCAGCAAGAGTTACTTGCCTCAAGCCCGAAGGTACAAGTAGTAGTATGCTAGGTACTAGCTCAGGCATTCATCCTCATCACGCAAAAAGATATATTAGACATGTACAAGCTAATATTTTAGAGCCTCCATATTTATATTTTAAAAGCTATAATCCACAAGCGTGCGAAAAATCATCTTGGTCAGCCAACGACACCGATGAAGTTGTTAAATTTCCTATTGAAGTTCCTGATGGCTCTAAGCTGAAGAACCAGCTACCTGCTGTAGAAATGTTGGGCGTAGTAAAAGACGCCCAAAGAAACTGGGTTCATTCTGGAAAGAACAGGTCTTTATGTACTCAAGATTTTTTAAGCCATAATGTGAGTAATACAGTTACTGTACAGCCTGATGAATGGAAAGATGTTACCAAATTTATATATAATAATAGAAAGTTTTTTGCTGGTATTAGTCTAATTCCACAAAGCGGAGATAAAGACTACCCACAAGCTCCTTTTACTACAGTATATACTAGTAGAGAGATTGTTAAAGAATATGGCGATGCTGGGCTATGGTGTTCTGGCTTGATAGAATTAGGTCTAAATGCATTTGATAATAATCTATGGGCTGCTTGTGATTACATCACATTAAACCAATCAACAGATACAGACACCGAAGATAAAAAACTGTTTGCCATCAAGATGCATAGATTTTCTAAAAAATATTTTGATGGAGACTTTAAGAGACTAACATATTGTATGAAAGATGTATATAATTGGAAAATTTATACTGATTTATATGATAGTTTTAGTAAAGTGGATTATACACAACTATTAGAAACAGAGGATAATACCGTAGGAATAGAGGAAATCAGTTGTGCGGGTGGTGCATGTCTTATTTGATTTCATTCCTAGAGAGGTACAACTTTGAGAAAAAAACAAAAAAACGGAACCCGAAAAGGCTCCATAAGATTAGATAGCAATAAAATTAATCCGGAAGAAATTGTCGTAGGATTTAAAAACAGATTAAAACCTAGAACTATTAATCAAAAAAACTACATTAGAACTGTAGCAGAAAATACTATTACTTTCTGTCAAGGTGTTCCGGGTAGTGGTAAAACGCATATAGCTATAGGTATGGCGTTAGAATATCTAATAGACGATAAAGTTGAAAAGATCGTAATTACTAGACCTGTCGTAGAAGCTGGGGAAAGATTAGGGTTTTTGCCCGGATCAGCAGAAGATAAGCTGCATCCGTATCTTCTTCCTCTATTTGATGAGATTAATTACTTTTTACACATGCAGCATTATGCTAAGTTAAAAGTCGGCAAGAGAATCGAAGTCGTTCCTCTAGGACTAATGAGGGGCAGAAGTTTTCATAACGCTTTTATTGTTGCTGATGAGTGTCAGAACGCATCTTACGATCAATTAAAAATGTTATTAACCAGAATAGGCATGGGTAGTAAAATGATTTTAACTGGAGATGTAGCTCAGTCTGATTTACAATTTGATAGACAGGGAGGGTTTTTGAAACTTATGCAAGTATTGAGTGGAGTAGATGGTCTGGGTATTTCTGAATTAGAATCCACAGACATTGTAAGAAATGAAATAATATCTCGTGTTATATCCCGACTAGACGAATATGAGAATAGATCATAAACCATGCTTGGTTCTTAATGCAGACTACAGCCCTGTTGCCATAGTAGAATGGAAAAGAGCTATTGTTTGGTCTTATAGACTGAACCATAGAACAGACGCCTTTCCTATGGACATAATAGAATACTATAAAACAGACTTCATAAAAGGAGCTAACAATAAAACGTTTCTACCTGCTGTAATCAAAATTAGGAATTATTTAAAACTACATAAACATTCTGTTAATTTTTCTAGAAAAAATTTATTTATTAGAGATAATTATACTTGTCAGTATTGTAGCAAAAAATGTTCTCAACAAGAATTAACCTACGATCATGTAATACCAAAATCTCAATGGCTTTTTACAGACAAATCCCCCACTACTTGGACTAATATAGTTACCGCTTGTACTAAGTGTAATCTTAAAAAAAGCAATAAAACCCCACAACAAGCCCAGATGAAACTACAGAATAAACCAATTAGACCATTTAGTAATCATAAATACTTGCATGTGACGTCTAGATTATCTATTATGAAAGATAAGATACCAGAAGAATGGAAAATTTATACAGGATAAGTGATGAGAATTGACCAAAACGAATTTGTTTCTGACAACACAAATCGAACGCCTAAACAAGAAAAATTGTATTGTGTATTCGGTTCTGAAGATTTTACTGACGATAAAGGATATCCCAGATGCGAATCTGATGAGTCTAAAGTGTGTGCTAAGGCGACACCAGATAAACCCACTAAGCATTTTGGAGATAAAAGAGGTAATGACTATAGGTATTACATTAGAATGGATGCTGACCAAGAGTTATTTAATCCAGTAAACCTATTATCTACTGTTAAAGACAAGAAGAATAATCATTTTATAAATTCAGTATGTAAAAGCACTAGTTCTTTTAAAGAGGTTTCTCCTTCTGTATTTAATAAGTATATTCAATATTTAAAATCCAAAGATATCAGATGGCTCAAAGAAGCACAGAGAGAATTAGTATAATGCCAGAATATACTTTTATTTGTGATGATTGTGGAGAAATATTTAGTATAGTATCTTCTATTTCTCAATATACAGATAAACAACTATGTACACTCTGTCAGTCAGAAAATACTAACAGATACTATCAACACGACTTAGCTAACATGACAGGTTCTGTAGTGAAGGCAGACTCCGAACTTAAAACAATAGGAGATTTAGCTAACAGAAATCGAGATAAAATGACAGAAGACCATAAGCAGGCATTGTTTAAGAAACACAACGACTATAGAGAAAATGCTCCAGAAATGCCACTACCTAAAAATATGAAAAGAATTAAAAAGACAAAAGGGATCAAATGGACATAAATAATAACAAAACAAATACAGAACATATCAAGCAGTCATTAAAAGAGGCAGAGATATCTCAAGATGCGATAGACTCCATCGGTACAATTTATGCTCAAAATGGCTTTTCTGATTTAGTAGATACTTCTGCTGACAAACTAATAGATTGTCCTAGAGAAGTAGTTTTTAAGATAGAAGGAACAGTTTTAAACCAAAAAGATGATGGAGAGATTATAGGTACAGAATTTATATTTGATCAATCTTATCATATACCTGTTCCTACTGGCATAAATTATAAAGATTCTATAAGTGTATTTTTAAATCATTTTACAGGCTGCCTGGAACAAACATCCAAAGAATTATGGAAAGATCATGTCTGACACTATTTATTATACTCAACTGAATATGGGCGAAGAAGATAATGAGGGTAATTTTACCATCCAAGATGATGGACCCAATACCTACGCCAAAATCATCAAGACACAAGGTTCTATTAAACATATGGTTAGGATTGATCCTTCTCATAAGTTAATTAATCCTTTTGGATACGATAATCAAACAGAATTTAGTGGACATAAAAATTTTGTGGACCATACTTGTAAATCGTCCAAACACAATAAATATACCAGAGTAAGTAACAAGTGTTTTAATTACTATTTATCTTTTTTAAAAACAAAAAATTTAGCATGGCTGACCAATGCTGAAAGGGAAAACAACTAATGAATAATAACCTGATTAAGAGATATGCTGTTTTATGGTTAAATTCTCAAGGTAATGATATTGATAGTATTTCAGAATCTTTAGATATGTCAAAAACTAGTGTTAAAAGAATTGTAAAGCTGTATGTTGATAACACATCAGAAACACAAGAAAAAACAGAAGAAAAATCTAGTGCTACAGCATCCACCAGAAAAACAGCAAAAGATTTCATGATAAATCAGACGGCTGGAAAAGGATCTTCTGGGGTTACTATAATGACTAAAGTAGCTTCAGAGAGGAGCGATGCCTCTAAAAAGAATGCCCTCACTGAACAATCAAAATTTGCTAATTGTATACACAAGTTGGACGAAAACAAGTAACACGATAGTATGGAATATATCTCTAAATACTCTAATGATAAAAGGGTATCTCCTGCTCAGTATATCACAGAGATTATATGTGAACACAAAGCTAAAAAAGAAAAAAAGGACTTACATTTTCGATTTTGGCAAACGAGTAAGTACTGGGAAAAGTATTATAGGAGTCAAATAGCCACGGCGAATAAATTATTAAAAACATATAATCCTCAAGCAATTATATCTGCATTAAACGACAGGAAGGCTGTAAGAATTTTTTCATTGAGGGCTCCCCATCTAGAAGCTATTATAGAACACCATCAGCATTTGTTCGACAATAACCACTCTAAGCCACATACAGAAATAGAAAGAGTTGATGCTAGCAAACTAAAGTCAAGAAAAGAATATAAAACTCACAAAAAAAGCATAATGGATATTTTAGATGATCAAGGAAAAGAAAATGGCTAAATTAAAAGAAGAAGTAACTAAAACCTTTGGTAAAAACATTATTTTATCTGCTAACTCAATTATAGATAAACCTACGTTAGTAGTGCCTATTGGCCCCTCATTGGACATTGTTTTAAATGGTGGTGTTCCGGAAGGCAGTTTTGTTGTATTAACAGGACAGCCTAAATGTGGGAAAACTACAACGTCCCTATCGTTTGCTGCTACTGCTCTTAAACCCGAATACCAAGGAGACTTACCTTCTCCTAGAAAAGCGTACTACCTAAACATTGAGGGTAGATTGAAAAAGAGAGATTTAGAAGGCATACCAGAATTAGATTTAGACAGATTTGATGTAATAGGCTCTCAACAAGGGAAGATCTTACACGCAGAAGAGTATCTACAAATCGCAGAAAAAATTATCAATCAAGAACCGGGAAGTATACTAATTATCGATTCTTATTCTGCCCTATGTACAGAAGCTGAAATTACATCAGATATGAATAAAATGCAAAGAGCTGATGGGGCTAAACTCTTGGCTAAATTTTGCAGGAAAGTTGCTAACGTTATTCCTGTTAATAAAAACATAGTAATTGGTATTACACATCTTATGGGAAATCCAACAGGGTATGGAGCAGAATTTAAAGAAAAAAGCGGTCAGGCCGTAGCATATCAAACAGACATTAAGCTTAGAGCTAAAACTTTTTCACCTTGGTTGCTAAATAAAGACAATAACTCTCAAATAGGACAAGAAGTAACATGGCAAGTAGTCACCTCTTCGTTGGGTCCTCCGGGCGGATCTATCACTAGTTATTTAAGATATGGACAAGGCATAGATAAACAAATGGAAGTAGTGAATCTAGCTATAGATTTAGGTCTGATCCAAAAAGCAGGAGCATGGTACACTCTAAGTTTTGTAGAAGAAAAAGAAAAACCCAAAGCTCAAGGGGTAGAAAAAGTTAGACAATATATCGTAGATAATTCTGGATGTTATGACAAGCTTTATTCTTTGATTAAAGAGACTATGGGTATTTAGTAATGATAGTTATAGATTTGGAAGGCAATTCCACAAATTGGCTCTTGACAGGGAACACCTCTCATGCTAGAATGCTTAATAAGTCCAAGCTTCATTTAAGAGCAAGAAATTTACTTAAAGAGATCCACCCAACCTTACAGATACTAGAAGAAATACCAATTCATGTTAGGAGAAAAGAGCTTCTATATTTAGACTTCTATATTCCGTTAATAAAAACCTGTATAGAAGTTCATGGAGAGCAGCACTATAAGTTCATTGGACACTATCATGGAAATAGATTTAATTTTATTAAAGCCAAACAGAGAGATGTGTCGAAAAAAGAATGGTGTGAGTTGAACAACATTACACATCTAGAGTTAAAGTTTGATCAAACAGACGCACAATGGAAAGAAGTAATAGAGAACTAAAATGAATACAAAAGAGAAAGTAAAAGAATGGGATGAGGTTTTAGATTCCTATGAAAACAGTATTGGCTTTCCTAAATATAATGAGTCTCTTATTAATGAAAAAGAACTTAATGAATATTTCTCTATGAGTAGGAATGTCATTGAAAAATTATCCCCAGAAGATACAGCTCAAATTTCATACAGACTATCACAGTTCGCTTTTCATGTGCAAAGAACTTTAAATAGAGAAATAGCTAGACACAATTGGGCTGAAGAAACTATAAAAGAAACCATAGCAGACGAATTAAACAGCTATAAAGGCTATGGCTATGTGGAAAAGTACTATCAGGCAGTTAAACACAACGAAGCTGCTCAGTCTTTGAACAAAATAAAAAAATATGCTAAACAGAGAATAGACAGACTATCTTATACCGCTAACTCTATAAAAAATCTATCTGACATCCTTATGGCTATTAATAGGAATAAAAATAAAAATGGACATCAATAAACTAAAACAAGACCCAGAAAAAATTCAGCAACTTATAGACTTATTAGGCTCTTTATTACCAGAAGAAGATGTTGAACCTAAAACGGTCAATAAAAAGACAGCAAAGAAAAAGACAGTAAAGAAAAAGACAGGAACAACAAGGAATACCAAAACAAAGAAGAAAGAGTCTGCAAATAAATTTTTAGATATGCCAGAAATGAATATGCATAAGGAAGACAAAGAGATAGATCAGCAATTACAAAAGTTTCCTCCAACACCCAGAACAAGACCTACTGTAGAGAATATTTCTGTAACATGTAGAATTTGTGGGAAAAGAGAAACTATAAGCCAAGGTCTATTGTTTGAAGGCTTAGACAGATATAAATGCAATAAATGTTCTACACAGTCAGGTTAAAATGATATTATCCAACCCATCTGCTGAAAGAGCTGTACTATCAGCTATTATTAAATATGGCTCAGATATATTTTATGATGTATCTGACATATTAACAGATAAATGTTTTACTATAGATAGTAATTCTAATATATTTCAGTGTATCAAAAAATCTATAGAAAACAATAATCAAAACCGAATAGACTTAGCTTCTATCTATAGTAGTGCTCAAGAACTGGGTATGTCTAAAGTATTTTCTACAAAAGAAGAGAATCAGCATCTAAAAGCAATTATAGATTTCCCCGTAGAAAAAGAAAACGCTAGAAAATTTGCTACACAAATTAGAAAATTGGAGATAGCTAGAGCACTAAGAGAGAAGTTGCAATCTGCTCAAAATAACTTACTAGATGTTACAGGTACTGAAAACGTATCATCTATTTTATCAATAGCTGAAGATAGTGTACTTAACTTTTCAGAAAGTTTAACCGATACAGACAATCATCCAGCTCCTATGAGTGATGATATAGACGAATATATTCAACATCTTGTAGACAACAAAACTGAACAAGTAGGCATACCAACAGGATTTCCTGTGTACGACGCTTCTATTGGTGGAGGCTTAAGAAAAGGTACTGTTAATGTTATTGCAGCCCGACCAAAAACGGGTAAAACCTTGTTGTCTGATAATATGGGCTTTTTTATTGCTAGTGAAATGGGTATTCCTGTTTTAAATTTAGATACAGAAATGAACAAGGAAGATCATATTAACCGTATCTTAGCTATGATTACAGAAGTATCTATTAATAAAATAGAAACGGGTAAATTTGCAGATTCAGCTAGCCACAAAACAAAAATAGAAAAAGGCATACAAAAAATTAAAGACTCAAAGCTGTATTACAAATCTATTGCTGGTAAAACTTTTGATGAGCAGATATCTTTAATGAGAAGATGGATAATGACAGAGGTGGGGATGAATAGTGATGGAACAGCTAAAGATTGTGTTATATTCTATGATTATCTAAAGTTGATGGATACTCAAGGTATGTCTCAAGACATGAAAGAGTATCAGGTTCTTGGTTTTATGATGACGGCATTACATAACTTTGCTGTAAAGTATAAAATACCAATTGTTTCATTTATACAATTAAATAGGGACGGAATTACAAAAGAAACCACTGACGCTGCAAGTGGCTCTGACAGAATCGTATGGCTCTGTAGCAACTTCAGTATTTTTAAGAGGAAAACAGATGAAGAGATAGCAGAAGATGGACCAGATAATGGCAATAGAAAATTGGTACCTATTATTAGTAGACATGGCGGAGGATTAGACGATAATGACTATATTAATTGCCATATGAAGGGCTGGTGCGCCAAGATTACAGAAGGCAAAACCCGACAAGAAGTAGTAAATAATACAGGAGACGATAAGGATGGCTTTGTTATTGGAGAAGAAGGTGAAGAACCAGAAACATTCACATTTAATTAGTCAAGACAAATTAAAAGTAGTTTGTGACGGATTATGTGATAATATCGAAGAATTGCTTGAGCGATTTGATATTGAATATTCTTGCAACGGTAAATTATTAAGTATGGCTTGCCCAATACATGGTGGTGATAATATTACTGCTCTTAATATATATCCAGAAGGAGATACTTATAGAGGAAACTGGAAGTGTAGAACACATGGGTGTGAGGAAGTTTTTAAGGGTTCTATTATAGGATTTATTAGAGGCATACTATCTAGACATAAACACAACTGGGAAAAATCGGGAGATCAAGCTGTATCTTTTCAAGAAACTTTAAATTTTTGTTTGGCCTTTATAAATCAAGATCTTGATAAAATATCAATTGACCATACGCATAGAGACAAAAGCAAGTTTGTAGCAGCGATAAAAAATACCAGTAATACTTCTGAAAAAGTAGAAAATGGCGTAGCTAGAAATATTGTAAGAAAACATTTAGACTTAAAACATCAGTATTATATAGATAGAGGATTTTCACCAGAAATTTTAGATAAATATGACGTTGGATACTGTTCTTCTAAAGGTAAAGAAATGTCTGGTCGGATTGTAGTACCAGTATATGATCATGATTATCATCATATGATAGGCTGTACAGGTAGAAGCATATTCGACGTTTGTAATAAATGCAAGCACTATCATGAACAAGGAGCACCATGCCCGGATAATAATCTATTGTTTTTGCATAGCAAATGGAGACACAGCAAGGGTCTCAAAACGCAGAATTACTTATATAACATCTGGTTTGCTAAAAAGTTTATCAAGAATACATATACTGCCATAGTAGTAGAAAGTCCCGGTAATGTATGGAGGCTTGAGGAAGCTGGTATATACAATAGTGTTGCGATATTTGGGTCTTCTATGAGCGATAGACAAAAAATGATACTTGATGCTTCAGGAGCTATGAATATAATAACAATTATGGACAATGACGAAGCAGGACAAAAAGCGGCAGATAAAATTAAGACCAAGTGTTGTAAAACTTACAATGTTAAAAATTTAAAAATTAAAACCGCCGATATTGCAGAAATGTCTGTTGAACAAATTAACGAAGAAATTAAACCTTTACTTAGTATGTGAGTTTTATTATGGGAACAATTATAGCTCTTTCAGGAAGAAAACAGTCGGGTAAAACCACTATTGGTAATTTTTTTATTAGCCTATTTCTGTCAAATATGGGAGTTTCAAAAGAAATAAAAATAGAAGAGGATGGAGACATTACTCTTTCTGATGTCTACGGTAATGACCTATACAAAAAAATAACACCAAGATACGAACTACAAAAAGATTTTGTTATAGCAAATTTATATAAGGAGTTGGATCAACACATAAAAATATATAATTTTGCTGATACGTTAAAACAGAGTGTTTGCATGGAAGTTCTTGGTTTGTCTTACGCGCAGTGTTATGGTACAGACGAAAATAAAAATGAACTTGTTGATTGTGTTTGGCCTCGTACCACATTATCTTCTGAGGCAGACGCTGATAAACAAATGACAGCTAGAGAAGTAATGCAATATGTAGGCACTGATATTTTTAGGACAATTAAAAAAACAGTATGGATAGACAGTACGATGTCCCGCATATCTAAAGATAAGCCGAAGATGGCAATTATTACTGATTGCAGATTTCCAGATGAGGTAGATGCTGTCAAGAACGCGGGAGGGTATGTGATTAGGCTGACCAGAGATTTGCATAACTCATCACATGTTAGCGAAACAGCATTGGATAAAGACAATTATGATTGGGAAAATTTTGATTACATTTTAGACAATCAGAATCTAACGATATATGAACAATCTTTACAAATCCAGGAATGGTTAGATACATTACCAGCTACATAATATGATTATAACTTATTTTCGTTCTTCTAGTTACAACACACACAATATGTGTCCCCAGCAATACTACTTTGAATATGTTTTGGGTTGGAGAGGACAGTCAGGACTTAAAGCTGATAAAGGCACTATTGTACATAAAGTCTTGGAAATATTGGCTGTTATAAAACAAGGATTACAAAACGATAAAAAGAAAATTGTAGATGATATACTGGGAGACATCAGCACTACAAAATATGATTTAGAAGATATTATCAAAAGAGTTTATGATCATTACTCTTCACACAACAGCCATCACAACTGGAAGCCAAGAGACGGTAAAGACTGTAGGGATTGGGTATATAAAGCATTAGAGTTTAATGATGGAATGTTTGATCCTAGAAAAAGAAATATTCTAGAACCAGAACAGCACTTTGATTTTGAAATCAATAAAAGCTGGGCAGATTATGATTATGAAACATCTGAAGGCAGACTATCTGGCAAACTAGCATTAAAAGGAACAATAGATTTAATTACATTGGTTAATGATGAAACTATAGAAATTATAGATTGGAAAACCGGTAAAAGATTAGATTGGGCTACAGGCAAAGAGAAAACCCAAGAAAAACTTGAAGTAGATCCTCAGTTAAGAATATATTACTACGCTATCAAAAATCTATATCCAAATATTAAATATATTATTTTTTCTATCTATTTTATAAATGATGGAGGACCTTTTTCTGTTTGTTTTGGCGATGACGACATGGAGGCAACCGAGCATTTATTAAGAGAAAAATTTGAACATATAAAGCATACTCGGAAGCCACATTTGAAAAAAAGCTGGATGTGTACCAAGCTGTGTCATTTTGGCAAAACAACATTCGAAGATACTCATATTCAACCAATGGAAGAATATAGAGATAACCAAAGAACAACACCCGGATACACTATGACGAAGTGTGAACAAGTTAAACATGATTTAGACTTGTACGGCATAGACGCAGCTACTAATATATATAAACACCCTAACCATAAATTTGGAAAATATCAAGCTCCCGGATCAACAGAATGAATCAGTATATACCTTTGCATGTGCATTCGCACTATTCTTTATTGGACGGATTGTCTAAGCCTGCACAAATAGCTGACAGGTGTTTAGAAATAGGTGTTAAATCTTGCGCTATCACAGATCATGGTACAATATCCGGTTGTGTCCAGTTTTACGAAACCATGAAGAAAAAAAATATTAAACCGATCTTGGGTTGTGAAATCTATGTTTGTTCTCAAGATTCTGAAATAAAAAAACCAGAAAATGCTAAGTTGAGTCATTTCCTACTATTGGCTAAAAATAAAGCAGGATGGGACTCTCTCATACAACTAGTTTCTTATAGCAACATGGAATCTAGATACTACCATAAACCGAGAGTTTCGCTAGACGACTTACAAAAATTTATAGACGGAAATACTATAGGCTTTTGTGGACATCTTGGTTCTACTTTATCTAATCTTATACAAAAAAATAAAGATAATTCTGCGATCAAAGAAGGTTGTGAATTTGTCTCTAGAATGCAAGACGTATTTGGTAAAAACAATTTTTTCTTAGAAGCTCAACTTATGGACAGAGAAAACAATCCAGAGCAACAAGAAATGACAGACATGGTTAGGAATATAGCAGAAAAGACAAAGTGTAAAATACTATGTACTCCGGATGCTCATTATTGTAGACAAGAGGACTCTATAGACCAGAGAATACTATTATGTAATAATCTTAAAACTACATTGATCGACATTAATAAAAAATGTTTAAATAATGAAAAAGTTCCTATGGGAGCCTTCTTTACTTCTGATAATTATCATATATTATCACAAGAAGAAATACAAAATCTACATACTCCAGAAGAAATTGAAACGACAAATATTATTGACAGCATGTGCGAAGAATATGATATCCTTAGTGCTCCAATATTACCCCCATATGATTGTCCAAATAATGCCGATCCAGCTGAATATTTAAGAGAATTGTGTAGACAGGGATGGAAGAAGAAAATAGCTAATGACATTCCTAAAGAACAGCATCAAACATATGTAGATAGAATTAAAAGAGAACTTGATGTTTTGCAGGGAGCTGGGCTGTCTAGTTATTTCCTGACTGTTGTTGATATAGTAGACTATGTTAGAAATAAAAATTGGCTACCCGGTCCAGGAAGAGGCTCTGCTGCTGGATGTCTGGTTTCGTATCTGATCGGAATTACTTCCATAGACCCAATTAAATATAATCTTATTTTTGAAAGATTTTATAATTCTGGTAGAAATACTAAAGATAGAGTCTCTATGCCAGATATTGATGTTGATGTACCAATTAATAAAAGAGAAGATGTTATATCTTATATTAAAAATAAATATGGTAGCGATAAAGTTTCTCAAATGATTACATATAATACCATGAAAGGAAGAGGGGCTTTAAAAGAGGTTTTAAGAGTTTATGGTAATATAAATTTCGAAGAGATGAATAGAATTACTAAAAATATCCCGGATGAAGCCAAAATAGCAGATGAATTGCAAGAAATGAAAGAAATTACCGGAGAATCTTCTATTATTAGATGGGCATTAGAAAATAATGTTGACAGACTCAAAGAATGGTGCTATATTGATGAGGACGGAGAATTGGCGGGTCCATTATCTAAGAGATTCGAGCAGGCTATGCGTTTGGAAGGAACAAAGTCTAATCAATCAAAGCATGCAGCCGGTGTAGTTATTAGTAGCAGTCCTTTACGAGATATTTGTCCTATGGTTTTAGATACAAAAAACAAGCAACAAATAGCTGGAATGGAGATGCAAGACTTAGAAGCTCTTGGCATGATTAAGTTTGACATTTTAGGTATTGCTATGTTAGACAAAATCATGTCTATATCAGAACATTTATACAAAGGAGACACCAATGATAACTAAAAAATTTGCAGACTTATCAATAAACTCAAAATTTGTACATAATAATATTGAGTATCAAAAATTACAACCAATCAAAATATCTTGTTGTAAATCCGTTAATGCTTGCGTATCAGCACAGCCTGCTACAAAAGTTTTTATCAACCCTAACCAGGAAGTTAAAGTAAATGGCTAATTTTCATAAAATTTGTGTGTTTGATTTAGAAACAGATGGTACCGACCCAAACAGCTGCAGTCCTGTTCAAATTGCGGCTGTTATGGTTGATCCACTAAGACTAGAAATTATACCTGATTCTAAGTTTAATATTAATCTAAAACCAGAAAAATTAGAAGATAATAAAGATTATGCATATGAAGATAGCGATGTTTTAGATTTTCATGCAAAAGTTAAAGGAGTTACCAGTGCTCAGGTGTTAGATGAGTGGCAAAATTATCATTCTCAGAAGCAGGGTTGGACTTCTTTTGTGAGTTATTTAGATATGTATCATCTAGGCAACAGAAAAAAGAAATCGCAATTTACAGCTCCCATTGCAGCTGGTTACAATATTTTTAGGTTTGACTTAAAAATTATTGACAGACTAAGTAAAAAATATGGGAATACAAATGCAGAAAAGGGCAGCTGTTTGTTTTTTCCTAGAGATACTGTAGACTTAATTAATACCGTATTTTGTTGGTTTGAAGGAAATGACGAATTGAAAAACTATACCTTAGATCACTTAAGGGATTATTTTGGTATGGCAAAAGAAGGCGCTCATGACGCATTGAAGGATGTAGAAGATACTGCAGAATTAGCTATTCGTTTTTTAAGACTACACAGGAAGCTTTCTGCTAAAATTAGATTCAAGGACTCTTTTGTAGCGAATTAGTAAATAATGAAAAATAAATATTTGACTTTTTCTTGTGGATGTAAATTCCCATTAGGAGAAAATAATTCTGTGCTATTTGATACAGATGTTTCTGCTTTGAATATGGGTTGTTCTAAAACATGGGACTTAATATCTGAAGGCAATACTAAAGGTTGCTTTCAGCTAGAATCACGACTTGGGCAGTCTATGTCCAAGAAATTAAAACCCTCGAATATAGAACAATTATCTGGTTTAATTAGTATCTTGAGACCAGGATGCTTAGAAGCATATAGAGACGGAAAAAGCGTCTCTAATCACTATATAGATAAGAAAAATAATTTGGAGGGTATTGACTATTTCCATCCCAGCTTAGAAGATATACTACAGCCAACATATGGAGAAATGATATATCAAGAACAGGCTATGAGAATTACACAAAAAATAGCTGGGTTTGATCTCCAAGAAGCGGATATGCTTAGAAAGGCTATCGGTAAGAAGAAGCCGGAAGAGATGGCAAAAGTTAAAAAAAGATTTATAACAGGATGTAAAAAGCAAAATACAGTCTCTAAAGAAGAAGCTGAAGAAATATTTGGTTGGATTGAAAAAAGTCAAAGATATTCGTTTAATAAAAGCCATGCTATTTCCTATGCAATGAATGCCTACCTATCTGCTTACGCCAAAGCACATTTTCCCAAAATGTTTTTTGCCTCATATTTAAAATTTGCTAAAGACAAGATAGATCCTCAACAAGAAATTAAAGAACTTATCAGAAATGCCAGTGAAATGGATGTCTCTGTAAGCACTCCGGATCTTAGAAACCTAAACAGATTATTTGTTATCGGTCCCGAATATATATATTTTGGACTAACTGATATTAAAGGGGTAGGGAATTCTGTATTTGATAAGATTATACAAATCACTCAGGAAGGTTTCGATGTAAGTAAAACTTCTTGGTGCTATATCCTATTCGGATTATTGCTTAAAATTAATTCTACCGCAGCTAAAGCTCTTATCAGTTCCGGCGCCTTAGATTATCTTAAAATAAATAGAACCAAAATGCTATTCGAGTACGACGTAGCTTCTTCTCTAACAAAAAAAGAAGCAGCTTTCTGTGAAACACAATCTATGGAAATAGATAAGTTGAAAAATTTATTAGAGAATTTAATAGATGCTCCAAGAGTCAATAAAAACAGAAAAATTAAAATAAATGACGCCATCAGTATGCTTAAAAATCCACCATACTCCTTACTCGACCGTATAGAGTGGCTATCAGATAGTGAGAGTTCTCTACTAGGTGCTGCTATATCTTGTTGTAAATTAGATTCTTATGATATTAGTATGACCAACACAGACTGCAAGACATTTAAAAAGAGTCATAATAAAAACAATATTATTATTGCCGGAGAAATAAGTGGAGTAAATGTAGTTAAGACTAAAAAAGGTAAAAATCCTGGTCAAGATATGGCTTTTGTAACCATAGAAGATAGCACTGGTATATTAGACTCTGTGATAATGTTTCCAGAAACTTGGTCTCAATACAAGCATCATATATTTGACAGCAATGTGCTTGTTTTCGTAGGAAATAAAACTAAGCAGTCAGACGGCTTTATAGTCGAAAAATGTTTTGACGCACACACTTGACTTACGCTCTGCTTAAGCTATAATACACTATTGTTGTGTCACTTTTTAAATTTTTAGGAGTTAATTGAAACTTATGAATATTACGATTTTAAGAGGAAATCTTGCTAGAGATCCAGAATACAGAACCGTTAATACCAATGGTAAACAAACAGGTGTGGTTAATTTCACCGTTGCTGTATCAAGAGAATATACTAAAGCAAATGGGGAGAGAGATAAAATTGCTTCGTTTATCAATTGCGAGGCTTGGGATACTGGTGCAGAAATTATTAGCAATTCTTTCAAGAAGGGTGACCTGGTTCTTGTGGAAGGCTCTCTCAGAAACGATAGCTGGGAGAAGGACGGCGTTAAGCATAGTACTCTTAAAGTTAGGGTGAATAACTTCTCAAAGATTACAAAGCTTAGCCGACAACAGAAGAAGGAAACGGTTTCTTCAGGACAAGAAACTGAGCCTGTCAGCTTCTAAGCAAAGAATGCTTTTCAAGTGGTGTCTGCATCATTATAAAGTGGTGCAGGCACCATATTTTTATATTAGAAGTAATTTTACATATGACAAAAAAACTAAAGATATTGATGGCAACAGAAGCTAGTTTTCTGAGTACAGGTTTTGCTAATTATACTAGAGAGTTGCTAACAAGATTACATGCTACGAACAAATACGACATAGCAGAATTTGCTGCGTATGGACACGTAAATGATCCTAAAGACATAAGTATTCCTTGGAAATACTACCCTAATGCCGTTAGACCTAATGATAGCAGACATAAAGAATACATGTCTAGCGCAGACAACCAATTTGGAAGATGGCGCTTTGATCCTGTTGTATTAGATTTTAAACCTGATGTCGTCATTGACATTAGAGACTATTGGATGAGCAATTATGAGCAATATTCTTCTTTCAGAGATTTTTTCCATTGGATATTGATGCCTACAGTTGATTCGGCACCTCAGCAGCAAACATGGTTGGACACTTATGAAGCAGCGGATGCTATATTTACATATTCTGATTTTGGTGCGAGAACACTAAAACAACAAACTAATAATAGTATTAATTATATAGACACTGTTTCTCCCGGAATAGATTTAGAAGCATTTTTTCCAAATACAGACGAAGACAGACGTAAATTAAAACAAAATATAGGACTACCCGAAGACGCTATAATTGTAGGTTCGGTTATGCGTAATCAAAAAAGAAAACTAATACCAGAATTGGTCAAGTCGTTTAAAATTACACTGGATCACTATAGAAAAACAAATCCAGAATTAGCCAAAAATTTATATTTATATTTACATACTAGTTTTCCTGATGCTGGGTGGGATCTGCCAGAAATACTGAAAGATGAACAAGTACTAAATAAAACTATTATAACATACAGCTGTCAACAATGTCATAATATATCACCCGCAAATTTTTGTGGACCGCGATCAAGATGTCCATACTGCCATAATTCTACTAGAGTCATACCTTCTGTGGCGCAGGGTGTGAGTGTGGAAACATTACGTCAAATATATTCGCTTATGGATATATATGTACAATATGCTATATGCGAAGGTTTTGGTATGCCACAGGTTGAAGCAGCTGCGTGTGGGGTTCCTGTTGCTACTGTCAACTACAGCGCTATGGAAGATATCGTAGATAAACTCGATGCGTATTCTATAGATGTCGGCTCATATTTTAAAGAATTAGAAACAAAAGCTATTAGAGTGTATCCTGACAACGAAAGCTTAAAGAGCATTCTAATAGAATTCATTGATAAATCACACGAACAAAAAGAACAGCTTAGAGTTAAAACAAGAAGTCTGATAGAAAAACACTACAACTGGAAAGATATAGCGAAAAGATGGGAAAAATATTTAGACACTATTCCTAGTCAACAATCCGAATGGAATAGACCTGCTAAATTTCTTACTCCAATAGATCCCTCTATACTTAATGAAAATCTAGAAAATGTAAATTATATGGCATTAATTACTAATATTTGTGCCAATAATCTTAAGAACATCAATCTAATATCTAGTAAAAGAATACTTAATATTCTCCAACATCTAGAATATGGATATGTACAACAAGGGCCGTCCGTTAGAAACTATTCTTTAAAAGAAGCTGTACAAGAACTTAATGTATATATACAAAACATAAATAATGCAGAAAAGGCCAGAGTTTCTGATTATCAATCAGAAGAAGATTACATCAAGTACTCAAAAATAAAGGCTTCTACATGAACGTTTTAGTATTTAGCCCGTACAGACATAGCGATAATTTAGGTGTGTATTCAACGCTACTATTGAAACATTGTTTTGGCAATCATCAAAACATTACATATAAACATATAAACATAAATAATTCTTTAGTAAACCCTAATAAAGAAATAGAAAATACTAAGTTTGATAAATATGATGTGGTTATACAACACTGTCCATACGATTACGTTAACCATATTCCAGGTATCAAAAATATTTGGATACCAATTATAAATAATCTGTGTCATATACAAGACCCATACATAGACGATATTATTAAAGACATAGACCTAGTATGCATAGAAAACTCTTTTACTGAAATGGTAATAGCTAAATCTATCCAACAATCTAAAAAAATTAGGCTGTTTGACTTTAAGCTAGAAGAACAAGATAGACAAGACTGCAATAAAATCGATTTAGGCACACTTAATTCGTCCCATAAGTATTATGCTATACTTGATTACAATGCTGATGAAATGACTTTATTTAATTTAATAAAAAACTTTATAGCTGTATATAGAAACAATAGCGACTTTTCTTTAATTATTCTATTAGCTTGTTCTTCAGAACAATATGAGCATACTAGCAACTCAATATCACAAATAGCAAACAACTTGTCTATTACAGGAAATATATCTAATATAAAAATATATGCTACTGCCAATATATCAATAAATGATACGTTTCCACTTCATAAAACCTGTGACACATATTTAAATATTGAGTTTACAGCAGAAAGTATCCATAAGCTCTTTGCTTATCTATATGATTCTTCTGTTACAGAAAGAATCGATGTCGACTATTCTGAATCTTACGGACATAAAAACAGTTCTTGTTTTGGATACAAAAATAAAACATACTCCTTGGTGTCTGATAGTTTTGATAGAATATATAAACCGTCTAATACTCAGAAGGCACAGAAGAAGCCATTAATGGAGATTTTAAGTGAAGAATAATATTAGCAATATTTTTAGTATTTTGTCTAATAATATTAATATAACATATGCTACAGATACACTCAATAACAACACTATTATAAACGAAATAGCTAACTCATATAATATTTTCCCTTTAGAAACTGCTATAAGTTACGGAATCAGATCTAGCTACTGTCTATTTTTTGATGCAATCAACCAAAAAGATACGATAGAATTAGCTCAATCACAGAATATAGAGCCTATTTTAGTATTAAATCATATTCCTCAGCAGTTACAAAAAAAAGAAGATTTCTATATATTTAATGAGCAGCACAAAGATTTTAATAAAATTACTTTGTATAATAATATGCTTGATCTTTTTCCCTCTGGAGTAACAATAATAGACAGACCTCAAATACCTAAAGAGAGTATAGAATCTCTACGGAATAAAACTAAATATGATATTTTGATTTTTTGTCCCAATAAAGCTCTTGGACAATCTATCCACAATACAATCACATCCATTAACCCTAATTATAATATATCATTCTTAGAAACATACCAAAACATTAAACGTCTAGAAAATCTATACCAACAAGTATCAGAGTATGGATGTCTGATAACAATAAACGATACCTTACTTGCTCATATAGCTTTAGACCTTAATATAAAAACTATTAGCAATCTAAATGTGGATGGAGTAGAATTATGTAATAATACCGCAAATATTGCAGATTACATCAAAAATAAAAATACAAATAATATAGAATTTGTAGAATATGATTTTCTCAGTAGTTTTAAAACATATATAAACAATTTAACTTGATAGGATAGGCTTTATGAGCAAAAACGTATTTATATTAAACGGCCCAAATGATGTTAATCCTTTTAAAGAACAAGCTAACTTTGATCCGGTCTCTGTATCCAACTTGGATCAACTAACGAACAATTACTGTAATGTTATTTGCGTAACCTGCTTGGAAGAAGTGGATTTACAAACAAGAGAAAATATATTTAAAACTCTAATTAACAAAACCAGACCTAGTGGAGAAATTCTTATAGTTATTAATGATAAGAAAAATTTATGTAGATTATATCTTGATAGCGTTATAGATGACACCACTTTTATAAGTAATATAAGCCAATCCCGATATCCTATTAGCGAAACAGATATCTTAAATCAACTACAATCTAATTTCAGTGTTATTAATGTAAATAAAAATAATGGCAAAATCATTTTTCATTTAGGAAAAACGCAATGAGAACCAAGTGTAAATCATGTATATACTACTCAAAAGACAAAAAATGCGATCATAATATACTGACAACTATCAACAAAAAAATAGATTACGATCAAGAAGGCTATCCAGAAATATACGACTATAAATGTCTATATGCTTTTCCTAATACATTTAAATTAGAAGATGAAGACACAAGTGTAACAGCAGAAGATTTAGAGAAATTTAGAATATCTAAATTACCCAGAATTAAAACTAGTATAGTTATTGATGGTTTTAAAAAATCTGAAACAGATATAAAGGACACCATTCGGTATCTTAACCGACAATTAATAGAGTCTCCTAATTTTACAGTTTCAGACATGACAATATTACTGTGTAGCGAGCAAGAACACAAATTAGATATGGTAAAATATTTAGAAAACAGCAATATAAAAATTAAATGGAAATGCTGTTCATTAAGAATTTGTCTGAATAATACACACAAATTTTTATTCTCTTTACAGCATATAGACCCCAAATCTAATATGGTAATCTATGTAAAAGCAGATAACGAGAAATCAAACACTCAGTCAATAATCGACGCAACAGTAGAAACTTCTTTAATATTGCAATGGCCGTATGTGTTTTTACATAATAATAGCTTAAATATTTCTGAATCTTTTGATTGCTTATCTTGTAATATCGTTAACCTAGATACACTTAAAAGACACAATATGTCAGAAAACGACGACTACAGCAATCCAAAACTAATTTCTGAATGGATATCCAGAGAGAATAAACCAGAATTAATAATCAACGTTAATGAATAAACTTACAGCAATTCTTTTATATACAGATTTGATCAAAGGATCTAAAACAAAACAGTGCAAATCAATATGTAATATCAATAATCATACTACTGTAATACAAGAACAAATTTCTTTATTAAAGAAAATGAATAGAAGAATAGAAATTATTATTCTAGCAGGCAAGGGTTACAAGGATATTCACAAAGTTTTAAAAGAAACAAAGAACACCAATAAAGTAGAATTAATTTACATAGATGACTATACGGACGTAAATCAAGGACAGATACTATGCGATATAGTCAAAAAATTAAACATTCAAAATAATTTATTAGTTATAATAGGAGAGATATTATTTAAAAACATATCTTGCAAAAAACTACAGAATAATACCACTTGGATCATAGACAAAAAAAGAGACGACTTTAATATAAGTTGTAGAACCAAAGAAGCTTTGGCTCAATATTTTTTCTACGACCTGCCAAATGAAAAACAGTGGTCAGAAATAGTATTTCTAGAGAAAAACACCGTACAACAAATACAAAAAACAGATGCTATGAACAATAAAATAAAACAGATATTTATCTTTGAGCTTTTAAATAAACTTATTGATAATTTTATTATTATTGATACCCAGCAAATAAAATACAAAGATATTATTAAGGTTAGAAGTAATAAAAATATAAACAAAGCAAAGGTATTTATTAGATGACAACCCTCATACAGTACGACACAGATAAATTTATTCAGTCTTTACATGGAGTTTTAGAAAACAGCGTACTGTCTAATATAGATGGAATTCTTTATGCTTTACATTTTAAAAATAATTTTGATAATATAGTATTCGTTGTTTCTGATAAAATATCTACAGAAGTTAATAGTTTTATTATAGAATTTCAAGAAGTAAAAAATATTATACTGTACTATGTAGAGACATCAGAAGATTATAGCGAGATTTTTAAACATGTTAAACACGTTACCAAGCACGGAAGTAAATTAAAAGGCAATCACAAACAATTACCAAGCAATATAGTAGACACACAAACTTTCGTCAACAATCAGGACCAAAACAGAAAAGAAAAATATTGCGTGTTATTGAATAATGCTAAGTCTTTACCAGACAAAATTTCTTGTTTATTGTACCCTAGTAGTAGTTTACCTATTAATATGTTTGGTTCCCTATACATAGCTCATCCTCAAAATTTAGGAATGTTAACTTCTGAATCAGAAAAATGTAAAATCTTGAATACATATAAATATTTTATAAATACGTCTAATGAATATATTTACGAAGCTCAACTATGCGGATGTTCCGTAGTGAATATAGACTGTGATACCAAAGTCACAAATGTATCACTAGACACAAGCAAAATCACGCCCATAAGTGAAGTAATTAAGGAGTTTTTATGATGAATAATATTGGTTTTTTTCTTCCTAAATTACAAGGAGAAAAACATACTGCAATCATAAAACATATATCTACTTATATTTCTAATAATACAGATAAGCAGATAGTTGTATTCTCTAGTAATACAGATGTCGTTTTCCCTTGGAACGTTCCTGTGCTTCATGTTAATGAAGCTAAATATTTTAATGGGTCTATTGTGGTATTTGATATCTTGTCAGCATTAATTATAAAAAACTTTAAAACACAAAAAAATAAATATTTCTGGATTGGTAGCTCAATACCTTGGTCAACTAATCCTTCTGAAAATTATCAAACTTTTCAAGACATTTTTGACGACAAAGACATAACATTTGTCGTGGCTGACCAAACTGTACAAGATATATACGAAATATGCTACAATAAACCGCAACACGTATTTAAAGAGTTTAATCATGAAAATTTACAAAAACTTATCAGATAAAGAAAAACAGCAAATCATTAAAAAGCTGTATGAAAAAGAAAACAAAAGTTTTGCAGATATAGCCACTGAATATGGAACTTATGCTAATAAGATAAGAAGAGATGCTATAAAGTACGATATAAAAATCAAAAATAAAAGCGAAGCTCAAAAATCTGCATTAGCAACAGGTAAAACCAGACATCCCACTAAAGGCAAAAAAAGAACAGATGCAGAGAAAAACAATATTGGTATGGGTGTTTATAATGCTTGGAAGAATACTGATGAAGAAACTTTAGAAAAAAGAAAACAAAAAAGTGTTGAGAACTGGCAAAAAATAGACAAAAACAAAAAAGACAATATGTTAACTCAAGCTAATAGGGCAGTTAGACTAGCTAGTAAAACAGGCTCTAAATTGGAAAAATTCTTTTTAACACAACTAATAGACAAAGGCTATAGGGTTGAATTGCACAAACAACAAGTTTTAGGAAATACAAAACTTGAAATTGACCTTTTTCTTCCTACTATGAATATAGCGATAGAGGTTGACGGCCCTTCACATTTTGAAGAAATATGGGGTGCCGAAAACCTTAAAAAAAATCAGAGCTACGACAGAAAGAAAACGGGACTAATATTAGGAAGAGGCTGGCACTTGATAAGAGTTAAACAGCACAAAGATTTTTCTAAGTCCTATGCAAATATTTTACTCAATAAATTATTGCAACAAATATCGGATATTAAGTCTAATAAAAGTAATACTAAAGAAATTTTCATAGAGGAATAAAATGGCTAAAAAGCAAACTAAAGCACAGAAAGCAGAAGATCAAGTAGAACAAAAAGATCAGGAAATCGCAAAGCCTGATATTAATTCATTAGAGTGGAATGATTATGTGCTGGGCTTATTATCTGAAGAAGAAAAGATTTCTGGTAATCCTACTACAGATGGATTAAGGAGAATATTCGAAATAGCTCTAGATTGCACAATTATCGATTCAACCTCTGAAGTAGTACAATCTCCTAGTCCAGATAACGAAAAGAGAGCCACTGTGGTACATTCTCTGAACTATATTTTAAATAATGAGTCATTGCCAGCAGAACTTAGAGCAAGGGCTGTAAACGGCGCTGCGGACGTATATTGGGGCAACTGCGATAAGATATATAGAAATCATCCTGTGGCTGTAGCAGAAACCAGGGCGGAAGGTAGGGCTTTGAGAAGAGGTCTTAAATTAAGAAAAGTTATAGCAGCTGAAGAGGTGGCAAATGAAATCGAAGACGATCCAGATGGTATCAATGTTTCTAAAATTACAAATAATCAAATTAATTTCATTGACGTTCTGTCTAAAAGGCTTAATATAAATATAAATAATATGTTGACAATTAAAAATATTACAGAATCTATATACAATGTATCCCATACAGATGCTGTTGTTTTAATTAGAGACTTATCGAAATATCAACAAAATAAATCAGATATACCAGATAACATTATAGGGTATGATTCTTCATGGAAATAGAGGTAAAATACTATGAAAGCTAAATATAAGGTCGGAGATAAACTTGAGTTTGAATTAGACGGTGCTGGCCAGAAAGAGCTTTTCAAAGAAATTGCCAGTATTCAAGAAATTTTTGGAGAAACTAAATGTGGTATATGTGGATCTGAAAATATTAAGTTTGTAGTAAGAGTTGTAGACGATAATGAATACTATGAATTACGCTGCATGGATTGTGGAGCAATTCTTTCTTATGGACAGCATAAGAAGGGTGGAACTCTGTTTCCGAAAAGAAAAGACTCTGATGGAAATTGGATGAAAAATAATGGTTGGTACAAATATGATCCTAAGAGCTAGGTATTCAGAATAATACCACTATTTATAGTCATAAGGTATCCAGCTCCAAGCTTCTTGACATGATAATACTGTTTGATTAGTTTGTTCAACTCCGTCAGTGCTGCCAAAAAATCCTCTAAAAATCATTTCATTCAGCATTTTCAGGAAAGTAGGAGTTTCCGTATACTGGCTGTCCTGATCGACACATCTCCAACAATAAAAATCATTATAAATACGAGAGCCCTCAGCGGTAAATATATTCGATGATCTATTTAGTTGTAGTTCTCCTTCTTCATTTGCTTGATATGATGCATAATTTTGATCATGATATCTTATCTTTCTAGGAGGCATTACTCTAAATTTCATATACACAGGCTTACTAAAATCTATAACATCTTTAAGTTGAAAGTATTGGCCTTGAGTTCCCATGCTCGCAGGTCTATCATAGAAGTCATGAAAACAAAACAACACTCCATCTCGACTGTTTCCATAATTCATCACCATTTTATTTTGATCAAAGCCATTAAATTCTTTAGTTCCAAGAGAAATTTCATTCATATCGCTAAAATCTAAATTAGGATCAATTTGCAACCAAGCGTCTTTGATTTGTTGTTGTTTGATGTCTGTGTAGTCTATCCTAAAATTTCCTCCAAGCTCGTCAGCAGCATGTATAAAACCACCCTCTGCTGCAGGAGCAACAAAATCTTGACCAACACCGAGATTTGATTGAGCAGGAGTGATTTGACTATATGTGGAAAGCATTTGGTTAAAAGGAGGTGCTTTATCTTCGTTAAGCGCAAAGAGCTCAGTAGCTGTTGGTATTTTAACGCTAACTTCATCAGCTATACGACAACCGTTTTCAGGATCTATATGCATCCAATAGTAGTCAGTTTCGCCATAAGATATAGAACTATCATTAGTTTCATTAACGTCGAACACACCAGTAATGTGAGGGGTTATCAGTCCTCCCGTATACGCTATTTTCATAGCGTGAAATATATCATTTGCTTCATTTTCTTTATCGTGTATTCTTTGTTTAAGATACATTTGAGGACAATTGTCTGGAGTATAATAGCCAGATGTTTGACATTCTATGTCGTCATCTATCAAAGTATCAAAATAATTTCTTAAAGCTGTTAAATTATTTGATAATTTAGCTTGTTCAAAAGTTGTGACAACCTCTTCTGTATCACCTACAATGTTATCATAATGTTCTTTCATGCTGTTATATGCTGTTTCAGGAAATGCCACAACCTTATTGTTATAGTTTAGGTCTTTATTGATATGTATTGTCCCACTATCTGATAAATTAAGTCCAATAATTTTATTTGTTGTAATTTCAATCAAATCTTCTTCATACAATTCTTGTATAGCAAAATAACTGGGTTTATATGTGTTATCTAATACTTTTGAGGTCAATGTATCGACATCGCTTGCAGAATCTAACAAATGTAATTCTTGAGATAATCCGTGACCACTATATACTCCTATGTCCTTAATGCTATATCTATATGCTCTCATTTTATCTTCTTCTGAATCAGAAGAGGAAAAAGTTAAATCAGTAGTCTTTCCCTCATATGTTAAAGAAAAGTCAAAATATTTATAGTCGTCATTATTTTTATTATTAGCTTGATCATGTATATTAAAAGATTTGTTAATTTTTTGTTCTGATTCCAAAATCCCGTGTCTAATGACATCTGTTCCGTATCCTATACCTCCTTCTGGCGTGGCAGTATTAGCGACGTCATGTCTGTCTGTATTTAATCCTTTCTTATGTTCTTCCATAGGCCATTTATAAATAAAGTTAAAATCTGCTACCCAGCTATGATCTAAGGGGTCCTCTTCTATATCAGAACTAAGATCTTGTTTAGATGTTTTATACTTAGGATTAAAAACTAAAATTCTATCACTAGAATCTACAGAATATCCCATTTCTCCTTCGTCTGTAACAGGATTAGAGAATCCCAGTATTGTCTTATATCCAGAATTTGTACTAATTAAATTTGAGGATGTAATTGTATTGGCAATATCTCCAGCAAGCAAAACTGTTTTTCCTACATCAAAATGATAATATGCTCTAGAACCATCTATAATAATAAAGTTGTTATCATACCAATTAGTGCTTGAAGATACATCAAGCTTATGATTTTGCATAAATATACGATTCATCGAAGGAAAACTCACCCAGTTGCCCTCCTGTACTAACCAGTAACCATCATTTTCTGAAATAAGCTGGTTGTTTAATTTAACTATATCTCCAGCAGAAAGACTTATTTGCTTAGTATGGTCACTTCCATCAAGAGCACTTATGTACTCATAATCATAATCTAATTTCTCTCCAATTAAATGTCCATCATTGTCTGACATATCTGTTTCTAATACATATTTACAGTTGATTAAATCTAGTTGTCTATAATCTTTTAACAAAGAGTAACTAAATCGACCAACACCCATAAATTCATTGTGTTTGTGAGCCAAAACATATACCAGCTCTTGAGGCTTGGCTTCGGTGGTATTTTGGTATTTAAACAAAGGAACTTCTGTAGCATACCAAGACGATTTATTATTACTTAAGCATACAATAACCCTGTCTGATTTACCAAAACCTTCATACGTATATACAGGAGTAAAGTACGCCCTGTTTATTGCTGAAAACCGAGATAGCAGTGTGGAAAATTGAAAGTAGTTAATCAAATTAGCATATCCTACTGCTGCCATACCAAAAATTCCCAACCCTCCCCAAGAAGCATTCCTGATCAGATTAGTAGACATCAAACTAGGAAATGTAGGCATGAAGGTAACATTCGGTTTAATAGTTTTGGCTATCTCTTCAATATATCTGCAGTCTGTTACTCCTTGTATATATTGATAGGGAGCATTTATGTTTACGTGAGGAATCATGGCTTTCTTGGGCCCCGCATCAAAAATATAATTAAAAGGACCTTCAGAATTTTGTATAGATGTTTCTTTATCATAAGATATCTGGCCTAAAGTATCTTTTCTATGATATCCTGGAACGTCACCTGTATGTAAAATTAATTCCCAATCACACACGCTATTATTTATATTATTGGATGTGGTTCTGTTATGTAAAGTTTCTAGATTTGCAAAAATATTATTAGACAATAGATTATACATAATATCTATTCTATAATCAAAATCATTCACTACAGACACTGCAAGCTTAGCCGTTATTCCGCCGATTTTTTCTTTGGCGAATTTATCTAAATGACTAAAAAATCCTCCTATATTATTATTTTTTGTAGCATTAACCATATGAACATCACCTAAAGATTCAGTACCTGCGCCTGAAGGATCAACAAATGCTGTTGGGGTCATTCTTTCTTCATTATTATAGTCTGATAAATTTAGATGTGTACGTTGCATTTCTGAACCACTAAATGTTTCTCTAGTACTACCTACAACATTTTTATCATAAAAGTCAGAAAACCTAAAAATATAATTAGGATGATAGTTTTTTACATGTTCTTGATTAAGTAAACA
>Ga0213861_10000398_pt1 | contig 37976 bp, 31 predicted proteins | sample PICome_4_FD_160110 | JGI IMG/M metagenome (GOLD analysis project Ga0213861, IMG submission 160110) | Coastal seawater microbial communities near Pivers Island, North Carolina, United States - PICO131 | ecosystem: Environmental > Aquatic > Marine > Coastal | place: USA: North Carolina... | reverse complement strand
TGACCTGCTGACTTAAACAGCCAAAAATTCCCGACATAGGACGTTGTCTGACCTTATGAAACTGGGCGGACCGCGCAGGATGAACAGGTCTGTCAACGCGTCGATCACCTCGGTCGAGTTCAGCTTCCTCTTCACTCGAATAGCAAGGCATTCCCGGCTGTGTTCGTCCAGAATGTTCAGCGTCCTGAAGGCCCTGCCGTCATCCGTACGATGATGCACGAAGTCGGCCGACCGCACATAGTTACGATACTTAGGACGTAGACGAACGCACGATCCATCATTGAGCCAGAGCCGCCCCTTCTTTGGTTGTTTCATTGGTACTTTAAACCCCTCACGTCGCCAGAGCCTTTCGACGCGTTTATCATTCGCTTGCCAGCCCGCGTTTCTCAGCAGGGCTGCAATCCGACGATTGCCATATCGACCGTAGTGGCGTGTCAGCTCGATCATATCTGCAACCAATCGTTCTTCGTCAGTGCGCCTTTGCGGCAATCGCCGTTGCGTGGACCGTTGCTGACCCAGAACGCGGTAGGCCCGTCGCTCAGAAATCTTGAAATGATTGCGCACATGATCGATGCAGGCACGCTGACGCGAGAGGTTCAATAGTCTCCCGACGCGGCTTCCTTCAAGATCAGCTTGTCCAGAGTAAGGTCAGAAACCGCACGACGAAGGCCTTCATTCTCTTTCTGTAGACGCTTCAGCTCCTTCAGTTGTTCTGTGCCCATTCCGCGGTACTTCTTCTTCCAGCGAAAATAGGTTTGCTCCGTCACATCGATCTGACGGATCGCGTCAATCTGGGGCAAGTCTTGCCTCATCAGTAATTCAACCTGCCGAAACTTCACGACAATCTCTTCGGGCTTGGGTTTCTTAATCGCCATCTCTGGTCCTCCGCTTTCCTAACTATAGGGGCGGACCACTTCAAAGGGGGAGGCTCACGATCATGTCGCCCGATCCCGGTGGGGTCAAACGGGCCCAATTGCTGCGCGAAGCGTTGCAAGAGACCACTGGCAAGGACGTCGGATTTGCCATTCTCGAGAAACGCCGCAGCGCCGGCATCGTTACGGGCGATCAGTTTGCGGGCGAGGTTGCGGGCCGGGCCGTGCATATCGTCGATGACATGATCTGCGGCGGCGGAACGATGCTGCGTGCGGCGGCCGCGGCCCGGTCGCCGGGTGCCGTCGAGGTGCACGCCATCGCCAGCCATGGACTCTTTACTGCTGAAGTTGTCACGCGTCTTGCGGCGGACGGTGCGTGCGACACACTCACCGTGACGGACAGTACCTTGCCATTTTCCGTTCCCACCGAGCCTCTTTCGGCCCGGTTGCGGGTCTTGGCCAGCGCCCGGCTGTTTGCTGCGGCGATCCGGGAAACGCATGGCGGACCGCACCTATCGGGTGCGCCGCATCCGGAGTTGGTCTCCGTTGACAGCGGTCATTGAGCGGCGCCCGGGGGGGCGCGATCCTGACAATGGAGAGCGCATACCGAGGAGGATGACATGAAGGTTTCGGACGCCATGCACCGCAAGGCCGACTGGGCGAGCACCGACACACCGATCGCTGAGATCGCCCGCATGATGGCCACCGACGATATTGGAGCCGTGCCTATCGGCCAAGACGACCGGCTCGTCGGCATACTGACCGACCGCGACATCGCGGTGCGTGTCGTGGCCAAGGGCCGTGACCCCGAGCGGACGAAGGCCGCCGATGTCATGACGAAAGGGTTGGTCTGGTGCAGATCATCCGCCACCGTCGAGGAGGCGATCCATGTGATGGACCAGAAGAAGATTCGCCGTTTGCCCGTGATCGACGAGAACAAGCGCCTCGTCGGAATGCTCAGCTTGGGCGACATCGCGCATTCAGTCAGCCGCGACCTGTCCGGCGAAGTCCTGCGCGCAGTCGCCGACCATCACGCCTGAAAATCTCTACGCGACATCAGTCGAAAGGACAGCCCGATGACAACCCGCCTCATTCCTATCCTGAGCCTAGCCGCTCTTACAGCACTCCCCGCTTGTGATGATTTGACGACCGAGCAGCGCACGGTCGTCGGCCTTGCCGGGGGGGCGGCGGCGGGCCTGATCGCGGCCGATTTGTTCGATGCCGATAACAACTGGCGCCTCATCTCGGCGCTGGCAGGCGCCGCGGCAGGTACGCTGGTCGCGCAGAACAGCGTGACCGACAATTGCGCCTATGCCCGCGGCGATGGCACCTACTATGTCGCCGCCTGCCCCTGAGTTGCGAGGGTGCCGATGCGAACAGGGCCCGTTCTCTCCTGTCACCAGGATATCCATATCCCCAGAATGCCTTCGCTGAAGTGGCAGCTGTGGGGCGAATCCATACGCATCTCGATAGCGCCTGACCCGCGCGGAGATGCGCGTGTTTCTACACGCCTGACTAGGGCCGGTCATGGCAGCCGGATCAGTCATCGCGTCTTGCCTCCTGCGACTTTGTTGTCTTTCGACCTCCGGAGGCCTGGGACATTGTCGCATTGATATCCGAAATGAGGTCAGCATGACCGACGCAGTAAACACCCCAGAAAACACACCGGCGGCGTCGCTCTCCCGTTGCCCGTCCGTCGGCGGGCCCGCACGGACCGCCCGAACGCAGCCGATACGAATCCCCACACTGTCTGTGCCTGCGGGATTGCCGGGGACGCTTGCCGTTCCGAACCAGGTTCGCGGATGCATTATATTTGCTCATGGCAGCGGTTCGAACAGCAGGAGTCCACGGAACATGGCTGTCTCCCGCGCGTTGCTTGATGCGGGGTTCGCAACCCTGCTCTGCGACCTCCTCACAACGTCTGAAGTGAGCGACCGCACAAAGGTCTTCGACATCCCACTTCTGGCAAACCGTATGTCGGCAGCACTGGACTGGGTTCAGGGGCAGCCAGATCTGCGGTCTCTGCCCAAGGGACTTTACGGTGCCAGCACGGGGGCGGCGGCGGCCATTCTCGTTGCGGCTGACCACCCCGACGAGATTCGGGCCGTAGTGTCCCGTGGCGGTCGTGTGGACCTTGTCGAGGCGGATCTCGCTCGTGTGCGCTGCCCCGTCCTGATGATCGTCGGCGGGGCGGATGACGTTGTTCTCAATCTCAATCGCCTAGCCCAGTGCGAGTTGCGCTGTGAAAGCGCACTATCAATCGTTCCGGGAGCGACCCATTTGTTCGCCGAACCGGGAGCACTGGACGAGGTCGCCCGGCTGACGCGGAACTGGTTTCTCGAAACACTGGTCCCCGCGCCGTCCTGACCCACAGCACCGCCGCACAGTGGTGCTGTGGGTCAGGCGCTATGGATTTGGCGCTATGGATCTGGCCAAATCTCCGCGGGAAGTATCCGGCGGCAACCCTTCCCGAGCGGAGTTCTGTCGATTTTCCTAGCCCAAGCTTTCGTAGGACTGGCACGGGATGACCATGACCGCCCATTGGCAGGCTCGGGCAAGTGCGGCCGAAATGTCAGTTTGCGGGTGCCGGTCCCGGCTCATCAGCCACTGCGGGAGGTGCCGCCAAACCGGGCTCGGAGCGGCCTTCCACCTCACTCTGCGGACCCTTTGCGTTTGGGGGGCATGGTTTCGTGGTGACATTCCCCGACCGCCCCGGCGCCGACATGTGCCCAGCACTTGAACTGGCTGATCCGGGGGAAATTTCCTGAACCATAGGTGCGAGGGCGCTTGAGTCGACCGGCAGACAAAGTCCCGCCCCGTTTCGGGTTCAACCTTTTCGAATAGGTGTCAGGCGGCGCAGAACCAGACTGCAAAAACGAAGGGTTGCCAGGCTCGCCTCCCGCTGTCCGGGCTTGCCGCGTCTGCGGTCGCAAGATGCCCGACAACCCCCGATCGCTAGGTCTCATCGCTTTCCCGGTTCATGATTTCGCGGCCTTCGCCTCGCGGCGCTTTCCAATGAAATTGTTCCGGTTCCGCTCCTCCTATCGATAGAATCACAATGCTCAAAATAGCCAGCTTCAGCATTGATCGCTGACAATGCAGAGATGATTCCCGAGGTTGATCGACACGGCAGAGACCATGTGCAGACTCCGCTCGTTCAGCGGCGACGATGACGCCCGGAATGGGCCCCTTCTGGATCGCCTCGTTGTCATTGCAGCACCATAGCCCGGCGGGGAAGACGATCCCCTCAGGCCTGTGCCTGTCTTAGCCGCGGTCTCCCCGCGCGCCGACGACCTTGCCTAAGGCGCTGGCTTTATGGGCCGAGATGTCGGAACAAATGGCGGAAACCATGACTGGCGTTCTTAGGGCTGCCGTTCAATGCAATTTGGCCTGGATGGCGGCATGGGGACTGATCCGGGTAGGTCGGGTCAACATCCAACTCTTTTCAGCAGGGCCGTTGCGAGCCGTCAATGCCAATCGATGATCCCAAAAATTACCATCCACGAAGTGGTTGGCACAATGGAGGTGGAAATGACTGACAAGCAACTACGACTGGATATCATCGACGAGCTTGATTTCGAGCCAAGCATTGATTCTGCAGAAATTGGCGTGGCAGTCGATCAGGGTGTGGTGACCCTGACCGGGCATGTCCGTAGCTACAGCGACAAGGTCACAACGCTCGAAATCGTTGAAAAAGTCCTGGGTGTCCGTGCGATCGCCGACCAGATCGAGGTCCGCCCAATTGGCGCCCATATCATGGCTGACGACGAGATCGCGAAACGCATCGCAAATTCGCTGCAGTGGAACACCTCGGTACCGGAAGACAAGATCCATGTCACTGTCGCCCAGGGCCGGGTTACGCTCGAAGGCGATGTGGAATGGCGATATCAGGCTGATGCCGCAACACGGGCCATCGGACGGCTCACAGGTGTCACCGGTATCAACAACCATCTCAAGGTCCGGCCGACGGTGAATGCCGCGGACGTATCAGAGCGGATCAGGAAGACTCTCGTGCGCGATGCCGAACTTGATGCCTCGGAAATCCGGGTGGTGGTTCATGATGGGACTGTCACGCTTGAGGGCAAGGTCCGCTATCTGGGCGAACGCAAGAGCGCGGAGCGCGCCGCGTGGGCAGCCCCCGGGGTGACGAACGTCGTCGATCATCTGGCGGTGCTCTGACCACTCAATTTCAATCCGGACGGCGCTGCGAATTGTTGGGTCGTCCAATTGCTGGAAACAGATCACGACCCTATCATGCATTGGGTTGTGTTCTTGCGCTCATCCGGTGTTCGAGAATTGTGGGGGGCAGGACGCGGGCCTGTCGGCGGGGGCGCCACGCGGAACGGAGGAGACTTTCGTTCGTGCGGCCGTTGGTGCCGATTTGGGGGTTTCTCGTGCTGATCACGGCCTTGGCTGTCAGCACAGTGGCTTTACTAACATCCCCACCCGAAAGCGCGCTTGGGGCTGCGGCGCGGTGTTGTTCCTGACATTGACGCTTTGTCCAGAATTTAAAGCGGCTGCGCCTTGACCGCAGCAACTGACGGAGGAACTGGAATTGCCCGTTCCGACCATGCACAGCTTGGCTTCGCCCCGGCTGAGCGGCTGCTTTGACAGGCGCGGGCTTCGATACCAGGCTGGTTGAAGCACCGCTGGTGAGAATTGCAGGGTGGATCCGTTGTCTGCAATCAATGCGTGAGGGTGCGCTTCTGACGCAGGTTTGGAACGAAATTCACAAAGGGAAAGCCTGTCATGGCGATTCAATCTGAAAGATCCGAACAACAGCACGCATTGCGCACAGTTGGCGGTGAGCCTGCTCGGCCGGTGCCACTGGAAGTACCGGTGACACCCCCAAAAGAGACGCCAGCGGCTCCTCCGGAGGAATATCCTGAACCGCCGGGTGAAATTCCGCCCGAACCGCCGCCCGATGTCCCACAGCCACCCAGCGAATTGCCGCCTGCTCCGCCCCCCGAGGCTCTGAACAAAGCCTGAATTTGTTTGACCGCCGATTACGCTCAGCGGTGAAGCGGCAGCAATTCTCGATTCAAAGGCGACCCCGAGGAGAGATGGAAAATGCTCAGTTATGACGAACTTCGCAAGCAAATGGTCAAACACCAGATCGAGGCGCGCGGGGTACGGGATCCGTTGGTTCTCAATGCGATGGGACGTGTACCGCGCGAGCACTTCGTTCCTGACCACCTGAAGGGCCGGGCCTATCAGGACCGGCCGCTGCCGATAGACGAAGATCAGACCATCCCACAACCCTTTATCATGGCCTACATGATCGAGGCTCTGGCTCTCCAAGGGGGTGAAAAGGTGCTCGAGATCGGCGCGGGGGCGGGCTATGCCGCGGCAGTTCTGGCCGAGATCGCGGGCGAGGTTTTTGCGATTGAGCATCACGGAACACTCGCCGCGAGGGCGGCGGCGGCGCTTCAGGACGCTGGCTATACAAATGTTCACGTTTTTCATGGGGATGGCACCAGGGGCTGGCAGGACGAGGCACCTTTCGACGCGATCCTCGTGTCAGCCGGGGCACCTTTCGTGCCAGAGACCCTCAAGTCCCAACTGGCCACGGGGGGCCGGATGGTGGTGCCTATCGGTAGCAACCCGCGTGCGCAGGAATTGGTGCGCGTGACACGGCGCGACAAGGGCCAATTCGACCGCGAGGACCTTGCCGATGTGCGCTTTGTGCCCCTGATCGGCGAACAGAGCTGGGAAGGCGAACCGGAGGACGCGCAAACAGCACCGCCACGCCTGATCCAGCACCGTCCGCGCCAGCCCGAGGCATTGCCGATGCTCATTCGCACCCACGCCGAGCCATTCGAGGACGTGGACAACGCACCGCTCGACCTGATGATGGAGCGTATTGGCGATGCCCGCGTGGTGCTGATTGGCGAGGCAAGCCACGGCACGTCCGAGTTTTACCGGATGCGTGCGCTGATCACCAAACGGCTTGTCGAGGAAAAGGGCTTTACCATCGTCACCGCCGAGGCCGACTGGCCCGACGCCGCCTGTATCGACCACTATGTGCGCCACCGCGAGACACCGCCATCGGAGTGGGAGGCATTCGCCCGCTTCCCCACCTGGATGTGGCGCAATGAGGAGGTTCGTGCCTTTACCGATTGGCTGCACGCGTGGAATGCACCACGCGCTCCGCTGACGCGCGTTGGCTTTTGCGGTCTGGACCTCTACAGCCTGTTCAACTCCACCGAGGCGATCATCGACTACCTTGAGGATGTTGACCCCGATCTCGCCCGGATCGCCCGCCACCGTTATGGATGCCTCAGCCCGTGGGAGGCCGATCCGGCGGCTTACGGCCATGCAGCGCTGACCGGCGCGTATCGCAACTGCGCGAAAGAAGTGACGGCGATGCTTGTTGATCTGATGCGAAAGCGTCAGGAGTATGCGCTGAGCGATGGAGAGCGCTTCCTAGATGCCGCGCAAAACGCGGTATTGGTAGCCAATGCCGAAAAATATTATCGGATCATGTACTATGGTTCGCGGGCGTCGTGGAACCTTCGCGACGATCACATGTTCGAAACCCTGCAGAACGTGATGAACTTCCACGGGGAAGGGGCACGGGCGGTGGTCTGGGCGCATAATTCCCATATCAGCGACGCCCGGGCGACCGAAATGTCACGTCGCGGGGAGCGGAACTTGGGCGAGCTTTGCGCACGCGGGTTCGGCCGCGAAAGCTACCGGATCGGGATGGGTACAGATCATGGCACGGTCGCCGCGGCCAGCGATTGGAACGGTCCCATGGAGATCATGCAGATCAGGCCAGCCCACCCGCAAAGCTATGAGCGGCAATTCCACCTGTCCGGGCTGCCGGGCCTTATCCTGCCCCTTCGGGCGGGACCTGAACGGGATGTCGCGGAGGAATTGTCGAAGCCGAGGTTGGAGCGGGCGATCGGAGTGATCTACCGCCCCGAGACAGAGCTTGCCAGCCATTACTTCGAAGCCGAACTGCCCCACCAGTTCGATGAATACATCTGGGTCGATGAAACCAGCGCCGTTGTGCCGCTGGAGACCGGACAGATCCGGGGCCTACCCGATACCTTTCCGTTCGGGACATGACCAGCGTGCCTCCCACTCACAAGTCACCTCGTTTCAAGGGGTCGCGTGTTCCCAGGAGCGGCAGCGACGCCGGTCGGGGTGCTTTCGTAGTGCCGTCTGCATTCTTCCTCTCGACCGCGGACGACACGCAGTCCGGCCAGCGCACCCGTCCGTTCGGTCACGACGGTGCGGCGCCCCTCAGGACCGTCTTCGCCTTGGAAATAGATGACGACCCAATCGCGGGTGCGGTCCAGTTCATGCGCCTGCGCTGTGTTGGAGTACAACACGGTCAGATGCCAGTCGCCGCGCCGGGCGTGCATGATCGGCAGCCACGCCTCACCGGCCGGATTGAAGCGTTTGGGTGCTATGCGCCGCAAATCTCCGGCTTCGGCCTTTGCGCGGTAAAGAGCGTCGGCATCCAGTAGAAGGGAAACCTGTGGCTCATCACCGCCATGGACCGCCGTGGTTTCGCGGCGTTGTCGCGCCAACCTTTGTCCAAGCACCGCCAGAATGGCGGCCCGCCGCCTTGGTCCGATGCCGGGGACGGGCGTCTTGCCAAGACGAAGTGCAGCTTCCAGATCTTCCAGCGTTTCGACGTCCAGCGTATCGACCAGGCGTCTTGCAAGGTTCTCGCCGATGCCGGGAACGGAACGGAACAGGGCTTCTGGCGTCAGGCCGCCCTTCAGGCGGTCAAGCTGTTGCCAGTGCCCTGTTGTCAACATCTCGACGATCGCCCCGGCTATGCCCTCGCCGATCCCGCGCAGCGCGATAAGCGCTTTTGCGCCGCCCGTTTCATAGAGGGCCCGCAGGGGATCAGAAAGCGCCTCGATTTCGCGGACGGCGGTCCGGTAGGCCTTGACCCGGAAACCATCGTCGCCCTGCGCCTCCAACAGGTCCGCGTATTCGTTCAGAGCTGCCGCGATCAACCGGTTTTGCTGCAGCACGTTCGGCGCATTCGGCATGTCGGTTGCGGTGCGATCAGGCATATGTGTCAAGCGACTGATGCTCGTGCTTGTCCTCGTCTTCCGGCACCTCGACCATCGTCGCTTCGGTCAGAAGCAGCGTACCGGCAACGGACACTGCGTTTTCAAGCGCGACCCGAACAACCTTGGTCGGATCGATGATGCCGGCCTCCAGCAGATCGGTGTATATGTTTCGCGCCGCATCGAAGCCCCAGGCCCCGGAGCCCTTCTTCATTTCGGCCAGCACGACACCGCCATCCACAGCAGAGTTCTCGGCGATTTGCCGGGCAGGGGCCCCAAGGGCGCGGGCAAGACAAAGCACGCCCGTCCGCCTGTCGCCTTCCATCTTCTTTGCCATCGTCTCGACGGTTTCGATCACGCGGACAAGCGCAAGGCCTCCACCGGGCACGACGCCTTCCTCGACCGCAGCCTTCGTGGCGCTGATAGCGTCGTCCAGCGCCTCCTTGCGCGATTTCAGTTCTGCCTCTGTCGCAGCACCCGCCCGAATGACCGCGACACCCCCCGAGAGCTTCGCAAGACGTTCACTCAGCCTTTCGCGATCATATTCCGAAGTGCTTTCGTCGATTTGCAGCTTGATCTGCGCGATCCGGGCTTCGATCTCGGCCGGGTCGCCAGCCCCTCCGACAATCGTGGTCGATTCCCTGTCAACACGGACAGAGGTGGCCCGCCCCAGGTCATCAAGCGTGAGCTTTTCGATATCGACCCCAAGGTCAGGCGAAACGAGGCGACAGCCTGTCAGGGCCGCTATGTCCTCCAGCATCGCGCGCCGCCTGTCGCCGAAACCCGGCGCCTTCACCGCGACAACCTTGAGCGTCCCGCGCAGTTTGTTGACGACCAAAGTCGCGAGCGCCTCGTCGTCGAGATCCTCGGCCACGATCAGCAGCGATCGCCCCGCCTGCATCACCGCTTCTAGAAGCGGCACCAATGGCCGCAGTCCGCTAAGCTTCTTTTCGTGCAGCAAGATGGCGGGATCCTCGAGCTGTGCTGACTGTGCCTCGGAATCCGTAACGAAATAGGGAGAGATGAAGCCGCGGTCGAATTGCAGCCCCTCGACGACCTCAAGCACAGTTTCGGTCGTGCGAGATTCTTCGACCATGATGGCACCGTCGTCACCAACCTTTTCCATCGCATCGGCGACAAGCGCGCCGATCTTCTGATCGCCATGCGCGGAAATCGAGGCGACCTGGCTCTTCTCCTTGCGAGATTGCACCGGGCGTGACAGGCCGCGCAGAGCCACCACTGCTGCTTGAAGAGCCTCCTCGAATCCACGCTTTATTTCCACCCCCGAAGCGCCGGCAGCCACGTTGCGAACACCTTCAGAGAACAGGGCATGGGCGATGATTGTCGAGGTCGTGGTTCCGTCGCCCACGGCATCGCCTGTCCTCTCTGCCGCTTGGCGAAGCAGTTGTGCCCCCATGTCTTCTTCGCGCCTTTGTAGCCGGAATTCCTTGGCAATGGTGACACCGTCGTCACAAACGACCGGTGCGCCAAAGTTCTTCTGGATGAGAACGGATTTGGACCTTGGCCCGAGGGTAATGCGGACGGCATCCGCCAGAGCCGCGGTACCCTTGAGGAGCGATTCCCGGGCCTCCGAACGGAACAGCAGCTTTTTATAGGCCATCACCGGCTCCATCGAATACCTCTGGGCCAGATTGTTGGCGCGATATCGTGTTGTCGATGACAGCAGTCAATGGACTGGCATTTTGCCAGACTGGATAATTCTCACTGCAGAACCAGTATTGCGGCGCGGGCCTAGCTCTATCCAACGACCGTTCGCACCAGCTCTTTGCTGCTCAAGGCTTGTTTTGCCGAAGGCCGCTACTCAACACTCACGCGCCACGTTCCAGAACGCACACCGAATATTCTGGTTGCGCACCGTCAATGAACGCTGGGCCTTTGTGGATAGCATCCAGGCACAAGCTTCAAGCAACAACGTATTGTCTCAGCGATGGGGGGAAGTCGTCATGCCTGATATTCAATCTGGGTCGACGATCACATATCGGCCACAAACACGGGAGATCGACACTCGACTGTTTCGCCATGTGATGGCTTGCCTTGACTGGTCTCCAGACGCCACGCGCATTCTGGAAGAAGCTGTACAACTGGCGAACCAGACAGGCGCTGACCTGACCGCAATGCGCGTGGTCCCCGCCGGGCCGTCCACGGTTCGGTGCGCCGATCCCGTCGACTGGGAATTGACCAGACGAGACGAGACTGCCGATCTCCTCCGCATGTCCGACACGGCCGGGGCAACTACCGACATACGTGCAATCGTGGCTTGCGGTTCGGCCGCGCGGTGCATCCACGACGAGGCGCTTCGATGTGATGCAGATCTTCTGGTCCTGGGCACGGGAACTCTTGGTTTTCCAAGCCGGTGGGGCCTCGGAGGGACGGCGAGGCATCTTGCGGAGGTCTTTCACGGATCGGTTCTGATCGTTCCGGAAGAAGTTGCAGATGAGCCGCCAAGGGCACACCGTATCATAGTTCCAATGGACGGTTCACCGCCTTCGGAAGCCGCGCTTCGCTACGCGGCCGCGATTGCGCGGGCCCGGGGGGCAGAACTCGTCATCCTTCACGCCGTTTCGCATGTCGATTCGTTCGGCAATGGGTGGACGGGACAGAAAGACGAGGCGCTCTGGCGCGAACTCAAGGAAGAGGCGGGACGCGCGACCGAAGACCGGCTTCAGCATTTGCGTCGATTGCTCCCGGCTCACAAACACGGCAACCGGGTCCGTCGGCTCAACGATGATGAGCCACGCAGGGCACTGATGAAGGCGATATGCGAGGAACGGGGCGAGCTTGTGGTGCTTTCCGCCCGTGGGCTTGGAAACGATCCGGATCTGCCCATCGGCAGCACTGCGGAATATCTTCTCGCCCGTGCAGTGACACCGGTCCTGCTGATCCGGAATGGAGAGATGAGCAATCATCGCGTGGGTGGTACAGCACCGAGATGGCGCACCGCCTCGCGTCCAAAGACATGACTGCACCCGCTTCGCAATTGAAGGAAGGGCACTCCGCTGCGTCTGAAGATCAGAAACGGCACAATAGCATGCATTCTGGTCCTCCGAGGGCGGTGCCCGTGTGGAAGCATCTCGACAGGCTTCCCGCGTGGCTGGATGAGGCGCGGCGCATCTGTCGTGCGCCACCGCCCGAAGCCTCGAAAGCGGCAGAGTGGCTCCTCGACAACGAGTATCATATGCGTCGGGCGGTGCGTCAGGTGCGCGAGGATATGCCGCCGGCTTTCTATCGCCGCCTTGCCCGATCCGCCTTGCCCGAAGTGCAGGGAAGCCCGCGTGTGCTTTTGGCGGCACGCAGCTATGTTGATGACAGTCACGCGCAGATCGACGCTGCCACAGCGATCGCTTTCGTGAATGAATTCCAGGGCGGGGAAGGGCTCTCCCTCGCCGAGCTCTGGGCATTCCCTGCGATGCTTCGGCTGGTTGCGCTCGAGGAAATCGTGACGACCTTTTGTGGTCTTGTCCCGGAACTCGCACCACCCTTTCAAGGGTTGGAGAGGCCCGGGAATTGGCACGAACGAAACCCCACCGATGCCCTGTCGCGGGCGATCGTGGCCCTTGCCGCAATCGAGCGGATCGACTGGAAGGAATTCGTCGAAGCGACAAGCCTTGTCGAGGCAATCCTGCGCACGTCACCCGACGGGCTGTACACCGAGATGGATTTCGACACGCGAGACCGGTACCGGCAGGCGATTGAGGACCTCGCCGAGGGGACCGGGCATTCAGAGCCGGAGATCGCGCGAGAGGCGGTTCGCAAGTCGCGCGGCCATATGGGGTCGCCACGCCAAAGCCATGTCGGATGGTGGCTGGTCGATGGCGGCCGAGCAGAGTTAGAGGCTCTGACCGGCTACCGCGGCAAACGCAGCGAAGCCTTCCGCCAACTGGCGCTCCGCCGACCGGGATGGGTCTATGTCACGGGCCTTGTAGGCATTGCAGCACTGGCGCATGCAGTACCCTTTGCGCTGCTCATTGTCTGGGGTGTAGGCGGCGTTGCTCTCGTGCTTGGTGGTCTGCTGCTGATAATGCCGGCTTCAATTATTGCGGTGACGGTGACGAATTGGCTCGTCACGCAGATCGTGCCGCCGCGGGTCTTGTCCAAGATGGATTTTCGGACGGGTCTGCCCAAAGGCCTAGGGGCAGCGGTTATCGTCCCTGCCATTTTGCGGACACCCGACGAGGTAGCACCTCTTCTTGCGCAGCTTGAACGTCACATGCTGACGAACCCGGATTCGCAGATCCATTATGCACTCTTGAGCGACCCTGCCGACGCCACGCAAGAAATCGCAGCCGGGGACAAAGCGCTTGAGGCCGCGCTCGTCGACGGCATTCGCGAGCTGAATCGGCGATACGAAAGGGCCGCGCCCTTTGTCCTCCTTCATCGCCGACGCAGCTGGAACGAAACGGACGGCATCTGGATGGGATGGGAGCGTAAACGCGGCAAGATCGAAGCATTCAATGACTTTCTGCATGATGAGGCCGTGGATGCCTTCCCCGTGACGGAGGGGGATGTTGAAGGATTGCGCGCCGCCAGGTTTATCGTGACGCTCGATGCCGACACGATCGCGCCGCCGGGCGCGGTACAAAGGCTTCTTGGCGCGCTTGCCCATCCGCTCAATCGTGCTGAATTCGACGGGGATGGAGAACGTGTCGTAGAGGGCTACACGTTCATACAGCCCAGGATCGAGATCTCCCCGGAAGCGGGGGCGGTTTCGCCGTTCACGCGGCTCTATACTGGTGACACTGCCATCGACATTTATAGCCGCGCAGTATCCGACGTCTACCAGGACCTTTTCGGCGAAGGCATTTTCACCGGGAAGGGCGCCTATGACGCTACGGCCTTTCGGCGCAGCCTCGGGAACCGGGTTCCGGAGAATGCGCTGGTCAGCCACGATTTGTTCGAGGGGCTCCACGGGCGGGCAGCCCTGGCATCCGATATAGTGCTCTACGAAGGATTTCCGGCGCGTTATCCGGATTTCGCACGCCGTATGCACCGCTGGGTTCGCGGGGACTGGCAATTGTTGCCCTGGCTCGGTCGACAGGCACCTGCACGTAGCGGTGATCGGTTGCGCAACCCGCTGTCTGCACTCGATCGATGGAAGATCGTTGATAATCTCCGCCGGAGTCTGATCGCTCCGTCACTTGTGCTGCTGGCCCTTTGCGGCTGGCTCGTCATTCCGGAGGCGGCGCTGGTTTGGACACTGCTGACCGTGGCGGCCCCCGGCACATATCTCGCGACCTACGTCATCACCAGTATCTCGCGCGGGCGTCGACGTGGCACGGTGCAAGACCGATGGCGGCAACTGCGTGACCACGCTGGCCGGTGGCTTCTGGAAATCGCGTTCATGGCGAACGAGTCCGTCATCTGCCTTGATGCCATCGGACGTGCGCTGTGGCGGCTCACCGTGTCACGGCGCAATATGCTGGAATGGTCGACGGCTGCCCACGTTGCCGCTGCCAAGACCGATACGCGGGCCCGCTTTTGGATCGACATGGCGGGCGCACCCCTGCTTGGTCTCACCATCACCGCTACCCTGGCCGTTTTGGCACCTGCCGCCTTGCCTGGAGCATTGCCGCTGCTTGTAGTCTGGATACTTTCGCCGGAAATCGCATATCTGATTTGCCGGCCATGGCAGCCTGCGGAGGACCGCCTTTCGGACACCGACCGTAAGTGGCTTCGCCAGATCGCGCGGCGCACATGGGCCTATTTCGAGACTTTTGCCGGACCCGAAGACAATTGGCTGGCGCCTGACAACTACCAGACCGATCCCGAGGCGAAAATTGCCCACCGATCGTCGCCCACGAATGTCGGGATGCAGTTCCTTTCGTCCATGACCGCGCTTGATCGCGGATATATCGGACTGCGTGACCTCGCGCAGCGGACCGAGTTTACCTTTGATGCGTTGGACAGGATCGAGCGCCACAAAGGGCATCTCGTGAACTGGTTCGATACACGGACCCTTCTGTCGCTTGAGCCTCGATATGTCTCGACAGTAGACAGTGGCAACCTCGCGGTGGCACTTTTGACGCTGCGCGAAGGCCTCATAGAGGTTGCGAATGGCCCGGTGCTGTCGCGCTCCCTCTGGGACGGTTTCATCGACACGCTTGGAGTTTTGTCAGAGGCAACCGAAGATCTGTCTACCGAACATTCAAAATTGATACGCGCGCAGGTCCGTGTCCTCAGCGACAATGCCGAAGCGGCTCGGGATGATCCGGCCGGATGGCGCAAAGCCCTTTGTCAGAGTCTCGAAGAAGACTTGCCCATGCTATCCGCCGCTATCCTGAAAGCCCTTGATGCCACGCCCGGCGCGGATCCGGGCGAATTGCATTTCTGGTTCGAACGCAGCCGCCATCAAGCGGCAAGTTTCTTGCGTGATCTTGACATCCTTTGCCCTTGGCAGGCCATCGACGGTTGGTTGGAGTTCGATGAGCGCACCGCCGAGATCACTGAAAAGTTGCGGCCTGATATTCCGCTTGGCCAGCTTGATGATCTGTTCGAGCACGTTCAGAATCAAATGCAAGACCTCGCGAAACCCGGCCTCAAGGTCGATGATCTGCGGACCTCCATTACCGCCGGACGGACTACTCAGGTGGCCTTGCGCGACAGCCTGCTGGCCCTCTCCGAGAAGGCTGGCGGGCTCGCGATGGAAATGGACTTCTCGTTCCTTTACGACCGGGAAACCCGGACTTTCTTTATCGGCTACAATCTCAGCTTTGACCGGATGGACAACCATCGCTATGATCTGCTCGCCTCCGAGGCGCGGCTGGCCAGCTACCTCGCCATCGCCAAGGGCGATGTGCCTGCGGAACACTGGTTCCACCTGGGGCGCCCGATCTCTCGTTCCTCCGGTCCCATGACGGTTTTGTCATGGAATGGATCAATGTTCGAGTTCCTGATGCCGGCGCTTCTGATCCGCAGCGCTCCGGGTCAGTTGCTGGGCCAGAGCGAGCAGGCCGCCGTCGATATTCAGCGCCGCTATGGTGACAGGCTCGGTTTACCCTGGGGTGTGTCGGAAGCCGCGTTTGCCGCACGGGATACGGGCCAGAATTATCAGTATCGCGCGTTTGGCGTGGCCGGGCTTGGCATGCGCCAGGGACTTGCGGAGGATTATGTGGTTGCCCCCTACGCAAGCGCGCTCGCGCTATCGGTCCGACCGGGGGCGGCCGTGAGCAATCTACGACGACTTGAGACGCTGGGCATCCGGGGGCGCTTTGGATTTTACGATGCAGTCGACTTCACACCTTCCCGGTTACCCGAGACAGTCACCCACCTGCCTGTTTTCACCTATATGGCGCATCATCAGGGTATGCTTTTGTCCGCCATTGGGAACACGCTCAACGACTGTGTTTTCGTGCGTCGCTTCAACCGCGACCCGCGCATTTCGGCCATCGATCTGCTTATGCATGAACGGGTGCCGTGGGAGTATATCCCGGAGCCGTTGCCGGACGCGGGCTCGACGCTTCCAGAGCAAATTGAACGGCGGGTTCGCCCGCTGCACGGCTGGTCCGCCGAGGACACGGATTTACCGCAGGTCCACACCCTCGGGAACGGCCATCTTTCAGTCTGGCTGTCGAGCGCGGCAACGGGGAGTATCTGGCGGCGCGGGCAGTCGCTGACCCGCTGGGCCTACGATCAGGTCAATGACAACGGTGCGGCGCGCCTGCTTTTTCGCGATGCGGAGGATGGCGCGACATGGGATTTCCGGCGCACGCCTGACCAATGGGTTGACGTGATGTTTCATCCCGAGAAAGCGACCTTCCATCTGCGGCACCAAGATATCGCCGCAACACAGGAAATTTGCGTCGCAGCAGCCGATGACGTGGAGATCAGGCGCGTTACGCTGGTCAATCATGGCGACCGCCGCCGGACAATCAACATCACAACCTATGCAGAACCGGTACTTGCGGCGCATGCGGCACATGAGCGCCATCCGGCCTTCAGCAAGCTTTTCATCAAGAGCGAGATCTTACCGGAAATGGACGCCTTGCTTTTCACTCGGCGTCCACAGCGGCCCGAAGATGCGCCCCCTGTGATGCTGCACCGGCTTTTGTGCGATGATCGGGGGGTGGTCCTTGCTGGCACCGAGACGGACAGGAGGGCGCTGGTCGGTCGTCATGGAACCTTTCTGGCCGCCGCAAACGCGGAAATGACGGGAGCGGCGGGTTGGACCCTCGATCCTGTCGCTGCGTTGCGGGCACAGGTCAGTCTTGCGCCGGGACAGCGTGCAACACTCGGTTTTCTAACAATCGCAGCCGGGTCGCGACAGGAGGTCATCGACACGGCCGAACGCTATGCAACTGTCGCTGCACTGGACTGGGCCTTTGAGGATGCCGCCCGCTCGGCCGCGGATGAGGCAAATCGTGTCGGCCTGACGCAATCGGATATGGCCGATGCACAGCGCCTGGCCACTTGCTTGCTCAGGCCGACTGCACGCTCTGCAGCAACCGGAGAAACCGCGGGACCGGGACAGCCCGACCTGTGGGGCCTAGGCGTTTCTGGTGATCACCCAATCATCCTCGTCCAGGTCGCTGACGCTGATAGCGCCAACCTGCTCCCGTCCGTCGTGCGTGCGCAGCGCTGGCTCAGACGAAATGGCCTGCGCTCCGATCTGGTGGTTCTCGGCACCAAGGCCTCAAGCTACGAAGCTCCGATCGCCGCAAGTCTGCGCGAGGCTCTGCGCGATGCGGGGCTTTCCGAGGGGCTTGGTGGCGACGGTGGGGTTCATCTGCACAGTGTTGACCGGATATCGCCATCACAAGTGCGCGCTCTTTCGACGCTTGCACGGTTCACCCTCGATGGTGCTGCGTCGACACTGGCTGCGGCGCTGCCCCCGGCGCAGGCGGATCATGTCAAACCGCCGGTCTTCGATTTCGGTGGCCAACCGATGACCGAAGCGTCCGAGCCGTTGGAACGGCCCAAGAGCTTGGTTTGTGACAACGGCCTCGGGGGCTTCACTCCCGGAGATGGTGATTATCTCATGCAGATCGAGCCGGGCCAGACCACCCCGGTGCCATGGTGCAATGTCATAGCCAACGACAGTTTCGGCACGATCGTCACAGAATCGGGGCTGGGTTTTACCTGGAGCCTGAACAGCGGGGAATTTCGACTGACGCCATGGTCGAACGATCCGGTTACGGACATGCAGGGCGAAGCGATCTATCTGCGCGACGAGGAAACCGCGCAGGTCTGGACGGTCACACCGCTGCCAACAGGCGATCGGGCACAATGCCGGATCACGCACCGGGCGGGCGAGACTGTTTGGGAGCGGTCATCGCAGGGACTTGCGCAACGGCTTTCGATTTCGGTGCCACGTGATGCACCGGTCAAGCTGATCAGCTTGGAACTGACGAACACCACGAAGCGCCAGCGGCGCATAACAGCGACGGGTTATGCGGAGTGGCAACTCGGGGCGACGCCGTCGACCGCCAAGCCGCATGTCAAAACCGGCTATCACGAACCGGCCCGGGCGCTGATCGCGCAAAGCGGTTGGTCACCGGCATTTGCCGGCCAGATCGCTTTCCTGACCGCCAGCCGACAGGCGCATTCGACGACATGCGACCGTGCCGCATTCCTCGGTGCCGGTGGCACAGCAAGACCCGAGGGCCTGAGGCGCTGGAGCCCCTGGGGGCGGACAGATGCGGTAGAAGACGCCTGCTCGGTCTACCAGGTGCATCTCGATATAGCGCCGGGCGCTACGGAAAAGGTGGTGTTCGTGATTGGGGTAGCCACCAGCCTGGCCGAGATCGAAGCGCTTGCCGAGGCATTCGCGTCACCGGGACTGGCGACTGCGGCCACGCAGGCGGTGGCGGACGTCTGGCAGGACCGTCTTGGCGCGATCCGGGTCGAGACACCGGATGCGGTCTTCGACCTGATGGTGAACCGCTGGCTGCTGTACCAGTCTTTCGCCGCGCGTATTCTCGCACGCGCCGGGTTCCAGCAGGCCAGCGGCGGCATCGGGTTTCGCGATCAGTTGCAGGACATGATGGCGTTCCTGTTGTCCGAGCCGCATCGCGTGCGCGCCCACATCCTCGAATGTGCCCGTCATCAATTCGAAGAGGGCGACGTGCAGCATTGGTGGCATCCGCCGGAGGGCCGCGGCGTCAGGACCCGCTATTCAGACGACATGCTATGGCTGGTTTATGCCACCAACGCCTATGTCCGCGCCACAGGCGACACATCCATCCTGAAGGTGGAGGTGCCCTTTCTGTCCGCCCCGCCTTTGGCCGAGGACGAAGAGGACCGCTATGCCGCGTTCGATATCGGAAAAGAATGCACACTGCTTGATCATTGTCTTCGCGCGATGCAGCGCGGCGCGACCAAGGGCGCGCACGGTTTGCCACTGATTGGAAGCGGGGACTGGAACGACGGCATGGACCGCGTCGGGCGTCGCGGACGCGGCGAAAGCGTCTGGCTGGCATGGTTCGCCGCAACTTGCGGCGATGCCTATGCCGATCTTGCCGACCTGTCCGGTCGGGTTGATGAAGCGACGCTCTGGCGCGAGCGAGCAAGGGACTACCGGCAGGCTGCGGAAACCTCGGCATGGGATGGCGACTGGTATCTTCGCGCCTTCGACGATGACGGTGTCCCTTGGGGCTCGGCGCAGAATGACGAGTGTCGGATCGACAGTATCGCCCAGTCCTGGGCGGTTCTGGCAGGGGCTCCGAACCGGCCACGCGCCGAACAGGCCCTCCGGTCAGCGGCTGCCCACCTGATCGATCCAAAGCACCGGCTTGTGCGGCTCCTGACACCGGCTTTCGACGAGACGCCACGCGATCCCGGCTACATTCGTGCCTATCCTCCGGGTGTCCGCGAGAACGGCGGCCAGTATACCCACGCCGCTACATGGCTTGGGCTGGCCTTTGCGCGGCTTGGAGACGGTAATGAAGCGTATCGGATATTCGACCTGATCAATCCTGCGCGGCGCAGCACAACGCTTGAAGACGTATGGACGTACCGAGGTGAGCCCTACGTCATGCCAGCAGATGTCGGTGGGGCCGCACCCTTTGAGGGCCGGGCCGGATGGACCTGGTATACCGGTGCCGCTGCCTGGGCATGGCGCCTGGCGGTCGAAGGGATCCTTGGGTTGGAACTGCGGGGCGGCGCCTTGCGCATCGCTCCCTGCCTTCCCTCGGACTGGAGCGGTTACCGCGCGACGGTGCGGGGACCGACCGGGTCAATTGCGATAGAGGTACAACAAGTCGATTGCAGCGACAGTTGTGCCGTCAAGATTCAGAGTGTGGCTGGTGAGGGCGGCACAATTATGGAGTTTCCCACCGACGGATCGACCCGCCAAGTTCGTTTGCAAGTCCGCCGGGGAAGCATTCAGCGTCCGAGACAGGCCAACGCGAAGGCATGAACGCTGTTCAAACCCTTATTCGAGCAGGTCCAGAAAAAACTAGGCAGTGGACTGCCCCCAATGAGTAGTCCGCTTTGAATGTTGGTGCATGGTCGGTCTCTGGTCTATCGGGACGATGCTTTGGATCTGTCGCAATCTTTCGGTTTTGACAGCTGTCGGGTACGGGAGCAGCCTGAGTTAGTGGGAATAGGACAAGGCAGGAGATGGCAATTATCTCGTTCAAGGGCGCACAGTTCCCAAAGGATGTGATCCTCTTCGCGGTCTTTTTCTATGTTCGGTATACGGTCTCGTACCGCGAACTGGAGGAGATCATGGCGGAGCGGGGCGTAGCTGTCGATCACACCACCCTCAACCGACGGGTTGCTAAATATTCGCCTTTGATCGCAAACAACGCGCGACGCCGAAAGGTTCTCGCGAACCTGTCCTGGCGGATGGACGAGACCTATGTGAAGCTACGCGGTGACTGGGTCTAATGGTACGGTGCCGTCGACAAGTTTGGTAAAACGCTGAATTTCATGCTGTCCAAGCGTAGAAATGAGGCTGCTGCGACCAAGTTCATTGCCCGCGCCCTTGAGGTGAACGGGCTGCCAAAAAAAAATCGTTATCGACAAAAGCGGCGCAAATACCGCCGGGATCATCGAAGTCAATCGCATGTTGAAGCGCTTCGGGTGCCCGGTTGCGATGGAAGTGATTTGGATTGAATATCAGAATAACATGGTCGAGCAAGATCATCACACCATCAAGAAACGCATCCGTCCCATGCTAGGCTTCAAATTCTTCGCCTCCGCTTTAGCTACACTCGCTGGCATCGAGGTCGCGAACATGATCCGCAAAGGGCAGTTGACGCACGGGATCTGTCCGTTTGCCCAATTTGCAGCGTTCGCTACCTAGTCAATGGAATCATTGACCTAGACATTTCCAACCAAAACTTCGCGACAGAACCGCCACCAACTCCCGCTACGGACGATTTACGATTGGCACCATTACCTGGCAGTCCTCCAGCGCAAGCCCGGAGCATTTTGGAACGGTGCGCCCTTTGCGGAATTCCCTTTGGACTTCAAACAGCTGCAAGACCTCATGCTGTGCAAACCTGGTGGCGATCGGGAGATGGTCGATATCCTGGCGCTGGTCCTGAATCACGTCATGCTGGAGGCATGCTTTCAGCATGACGAACAGGCCGTGCTGGTCGCTGTGGAAATGCCGCTGGCCGAGGGTGTCGCGACCAAGACCCATGTGCTGAACCTTCTGCACCGGCTGATCGACGGAAAGACGGCGGGTGGCCCGGACATCGATACGCCACAGGTGCTGATCCTTCAGCGCGAACCAGAGGCCAATGTCGAACGCTATGACGGCCTGCGTGCCCGGACCGCCGGAGGCCGTCATGCCTCATGATCCGGCCAGTGGCGCCATAATCATCATGCTGCGCAGCCTGAAGTTGCACGGAATGGCTCAAGCTGCCACCGACCTAATGGTACAGGGCGCACCAGCCTTTGACGCTGCGGTGCCGATGCTCGCCCAATTGCTGAAGGCTGAACTGGCTGAGCGGGAAGTGCGCTCAATCGCCTACCACATGAAGGCCTCGTTCAGCGGGCAAACAGTCCCCCGGACTGTTTCCCGATCCGCTTCACCCCGGCTTACAAGGACCTCTCGGGCTTCGACTTTGCTGCCAGTGAGATTAACGAGGCCACAGTGAGACAGCTGCACCGCTGCGACTTCCTGGACGGCGCACAGAACGTCATGCTGATCGGCGGCCCCGGCACAGGTAAAACCCATGTCGCCACCGCTCTCGGCATTCAGGCTGTTGAACACCACCGGCGCAAGGTCAGCTTCTTCTCGACCATCGAACTGGTCAACACCCTCGAACAAGAGAAGGCAAAGAGGAAGGCTGGACAGCTTGCCGAAAAAACCTCACCAAGCTTGATCTCGTGATCTTGGACGAACTGGGTTACCTGCCGTTCAGCGCCTCGGGCGGCGCGCGGCTCTTCCACCTGCTGAGCAAGCTCTATGAACGTACCAGCGTCATCACCACCAACCTGAGCTTCAGCGAATGGGCCACGGTCTTCGGTGATGCAAAGATGACAACCGCGCTATTCGATCGGCTCACTCACCCCTGCCACATCCTGGAGACCGGAAATGACAGCTTCCGCTTCAAGGCCAGTTCGGCCGCCGCGGCGCGGAAAACCAAGGAGGAAACTCATCCTTTGACCAAAGCCTGACCCCCGAAACATAACCTCAAGGTGGGGCAGTTCTCAACGAAACCCCCGGGTCACTTCTGGGTGGAAATCAACACTCCCGCCAATTCGTAGCAGGTTCGTCCTGGGTAGCCGAAGTCCGCAGAAATCCGCAGCAATTTCAAGAATGGGCTCACTGCCGCCGTTAGTCGCATCGGCCCGATCCTGCCAAACGATCTCGTTTTGATTGACATGAACGGCCCAAAGCGGTCCTTTGTCCTCACGGCGGCGAACGGCCGCTTCCAGCCTGAGAGACGTGCGGCCACTTTTTCTAATTAGTGCATAGAATTGCGACCTGCTGCGCCAGTTAGATTTTGCGTTGGACGCTATGAGGCATCTGCCTACTGTCGCACGCCGGTGACCGCCGAGAAGTAGAAATCGAGCATTGAAGTCAGGGAGTTTGGGTCCCTCTGCAGCCGGCTTCGCAATGCCGCTCCTTCCCAACAGTCAACCAAACGTTCGGCCATCTCTTGCACGTCGCTGTCCTTTGGAATGTCCCCCAGTTGCCGAGCTTCTTCCAGACAACCAGCCATTCCGGCGGCAATTTCGGAGAAGCACTGCGCGATCCTTGCACGGAAGACTTCGTTAACTCCCGACAACTCCTGACCAAGGCCGCCAATCAGGCAGCCCATATAGCCTTCTTCGCGGTAGGATATCTGCGTCATCTCGAAGAAATCCCGCACCCGTGTAAGCGGTGGGCGATCCGGGTGCTTGAGGCACGCATCCATACCGGCGTGAACCTGCGTCATGTAGGTATCGAGAACTTGGAGCGCGAAATCCTCTTTGTCTTTGAAGTGATGGTAGAACGACCCCTTTGGAGTCTGCGTCGCCTGCAACAATGCCTGAATGCCCAGGTCGTTGTAGCCGTGCTTCAGAAGCAAACGGAGACCCGCCAGGATCAGCCGGTGCTTGGTTGAATGAAGGGGCGGTGTGATGTCAGCGTCGGGTGCTGTGGTCGGAGCCATCGGCCGTTTCACAATCTGATTTGTGGCAGACCCGACGCCGAATGGCCTAGCCTTTGGTCATTTCAATCATGTGGTCGATCACATGGCTATGCTCGTGCTGAGGGCTGAACATAATGATCTCGGCGTCCTCGTCAACTTTCACGTTGTGGCCGGGAGGCCAATAGAAAAGGTCATCGGCGCTTACGGTTTCGTGCTCGCCCGCAGCATCAGTAGTGGTGAGTCGGCCCTTAAGCACATAGCCCCAATGAGGCGATTGACAGAGATTACCTTCCAGCCCCTGAAACAGTGGCGTGGTGTCCACTCCAGCGGATAGGGTGAAGTACTCACCACTGATCTTGCCCAAGCCGGTCGCGTCACCGAAGTCCTTGTGCTGGCGGATGACGGCTCCGGGAATCTGCATCTTGATGTCTACCTGTTGCTTGGAAACACGCATGGCAACCTCTCCCTTTGATGTGATTGAATAGACCGGTCGGTCTATTTCACTCTACTGGGCAAGGGAGACTTGTCAACGAAACGATTCATCCGATTGCACAAGCAATTACATCGGATCGTAAGCCGACATAAAAAGTCCAAGAGGGTGAAGCCGCAAGCGACCGCTTCATGCCCTTCGCGAGGGTCAGTCGGCACGGGTGATAGTAGAGGTGGTTCGGTTTGCCTGAACAGCAGACCTCGATGCTTGGCGCGGCGAATGTCCGGAAACAGCCGCTCTTGCTTTGTTTTATCCTGCTTTTGAGGCACCACTCGCGTGTCGAATAGGACTGGACTTGGTGTCTGTTGGAAGCAGTAGTGTCCTTGCGCTCGCGTCGGTAGATGCTGCCCGGCCCGGACCTGCGGGCTCTGTTCAGTACCAGGGGTGCTTTGCTCCTGATGTCTGAAAGAGGAGCTTTTCATGACCGAACTTGATAGAGCAATGTACCCGCGGGCCGCGACGGTATCCGCAAAGACGCGACCCATCAGGGTGCCGAAACGCGCGACCAAATCGAACCAGTTGATCAGGATGCTTGGCACCAAAGCCGGAGCGGATGTTGCAGCCATTGGTCGCCGCCTTGGCTGGCAGCCACACACGGTTCGTGCGGCTCTGTCCGGGCTGCGCAAAGCGGGCCATGTTGTTGAGAAGGGCGCGCCCTACACTGGCAAGCCGCCTCGCTACCGGATTGTAGCCGGCACAGAGTCTTGCGGATCGGAGGCGAAGCCCGATGCCGAGTGAAACGAAGACAGTGCCGGACCGTGGCGAACTGGTCCGGGCCTGGCAGGAATGCTTCGGCTCCCTGCCACCGCTCCATCTGTCACAGTTCTTCATGGCGAGAGCGGTGGAGTACCAGGCGCAGTGCAGGCGGGCAGGGGGCCTGCCTGCCGCAACCCGCAGGGCGCTGGACGGCATCGCGGCAGGAAGACCCGCATGTGACCAGGCGATCAACGCGGCCAAACCCGGTTCCCATTACGTGCGTGAGTGGAATGGGCGGACCTATCAGGTTTCGGCGACAAAGGATGGCTTTGTGATGAATGGCCGTACATGGCCGTCGCTTTCGGCCATCGCCCAGCACATCACCGGAACAACCTGGTCTGGTCCCCGGTTCTTCGGTCTGACGAAGGCGAGGGGCCCGAAGGGATGAAGAAGATCCGCTGCGCCATCTATACACGCAAGAGTTCCGAAGACGGTCTAGAACAGGAGTTCAACTCTCTGGATGCGCAGTGGGAAGCTTGCGCTGCCTATGTCGCAAGTCAGAAGCACGAAGGCTGGGTGCTGCTTCCAACGGCCTACGATGATGGTGGCCTGTCGGGCGGCTCACTGGAACGGCCCGCTTTGAAGCGGCTGATGCAGGATGTGCGCCAGGGCCTTGTCGATCAGATCATCGTCTATAAAATCGACCGCTTGACCCGGTCACTTGCCGATTTCTCGAAGATCGTCGATGTGCTGGATGCAGCCGGGGCCTCCTTTGTCTCTGTGACCCAGTCATTCAATACGGCGACCAGCATGGGACGGCTGACACTGAACATGCTCCTGAGCTTTGCGCAGTTTGAACGGGAGGTCACGGCAGAGCGCATCCGTGACAAGATCGCCGCCTCCAAGCGCAAAGGACTGTGGATGGGGGGGCTGGTTCCGATCGGTTATGATGCAGATGGCCGCACTCTGGCGATCAACGATGGTGAAGCAATGACAATCCGGGTGCTCTTTGACCTCTATGAGCAGCTTGGCACCATGCGCGCGGTGGCGGCGGAAGCGGATCGCCTTGGGCTCAGGACAAAGCAAAGAGCTCGGCGGGAAAGGACCCTCACCGGGGGCGGCTCCTTCAGCCGTGGCCACATCCATCAGATCCTGACCAATCCGCTTTATGCAGGCCGCATCCGGCACCGTAGGACCGTTCATGAGGGGCTACATCCTGCGATCATCGAACCTGAGCGCTGGGAGCGGGTGCAGCAACTGCTGCAAGATGGGGCTGCAAGATCGCGTTTGACCAAGGCCAGGACGCAGTCCTCATGGCTTTGCGGCAAGCTCTTTGATGAGACCGGTGACCACCTGACCCCATCCCACACCAAAACGAAGGCGGGCAAGCGGCTGCGCTACTACGTCTCGCATCGCCTGATCGCGCGCAGTGGTGAGGCGCATCAGGGCGGCTGGCGTTTGCCCGCTGTGGCTCTGGAAGAATGTGTCGCAGAGCTTGTCATGGCAACAATCTCGGCACCTGACTATACAGCGCGCCTCTGCCCTCTGGCTTCTGCGGACGGCATCGCGACCCTTCAGGCGCGTCTCAGAGATCGGGTGGTTGATGCATCAGAGCGTGACCATCTCTCCTTGGTCGACCGCATCGACATCGCCCCCGGGTCGATCATGATCGGGTTGGACAAGGACGCCATCGCAGATATCCTAAAAGTTGAGTCTGACAGCCTCGACCAAACCGCGATCAGGATCGAGGCACCCTTCCGGATCAGAAAGCGCGGGGTTGAGACAAAGCTGGTGCTGGGGGATGTGCCAATCACCATCGACGATACCCTGCTTCGCAACATCGCAAAGGCCCATCACTGGTTTGCCCAGATCAGAACCGGCAAGACGTTTGCCGACATCGCCAATTTAGAAGGGGTCTCCAAGCGCCGGATCCAGCAGATGATCGACCTTGCATTCCTCGCGCCCGACATCGTCCGCGATGTCCTTGAAGGCAAGCAGCCAATTGGTTTCACGTCAGACTGGTGCAAGCGCCACATTCTGCCCAGCGATTGGAATGATCAGCGAGCACTGCTTGCCACACTTTGAGCGCGATCCTGTCCACTCTCAATAGATCCAGCATCCAACCACTGAACATTGGGTTTATGGGTGATGTATCACAGTTCAAGCAAGTGAAACCCAGCATCTCTCACAGGCAAACTGCTACCGCGAAAATCGGGCACGCAGACATTCGCTCAATGCAGGGCCATTCTCGGCACCAGCTGAAGTCTGCGCCATCAGAGGGGCAGCACAACCGTTTGAAACTTCGCAAGAAGTCGGCAAACAAGATGGGTCGTATGGTTCCCAAAGGAACACTGGCTGGGGCGGTAGGATTCGAACCTACGGTACACGGTACCAAAAACCGATGCCTTACCACTTGGCCACGCCCCAGCAGTGAGCGGCTGAATACTTGGGTTGATCGGGGTGATCAAGCCCTGCAATGCCAAAAAAGACAGCTACTCATTCGGCGCGTCTGGTCGCAGCAGATCTTCGTTGGTTTCTGCGGCTCTTTCGGCTTCGATGATCCGGTCGAGTTCGGATTCTATATTGTCGGCGACATGGGCCGAAGGTGCTGGTTCGGACTGCGGACGCAGGGGGGGACTGGTCGGTTTGCGCGGGGCTTCGGGGGGGGCGCCGGACAGGTTCAGTCGGTAGCTTTTTTCGGGCAGGGCGAGGCCCGTGCCCTCGATGGCCAGCTTCACGGCACGCAGCGCCTCGCCGCGGGCGAGCACCATGGAAGTCGCGTTCTGGTCGATCCAACCGGTCACGATCAGTTCTATCCCGGCATCGTTAAAGTCCGAGATCCAGGTCACCGCGGCCGGGGCATCAAGGACAAAGGGCAAATCCTGAACGGTCCTGGCCGCCAGATCCCTGACAAAGCTCAGGTCGGCCTCCATCGGGATGGTGATGGTGAACTTGAACCGCCGTTCCGCGTTTTGCGAGTAGTTGACGATACGGCTTTTGAACACGGTCGAGTTGGGGATGCGAATCTGGTTCCCGTCAAAGCTCATCAAAATGGTGGCCCGGCTGGTCAACCGGATAATCTTGCCCTCGTCTCCGTTGATTTCGATGGTGTCATTGGGGCCAAAAGGCTGCCGGATCGAAAGCATGATCGAGGCAATGTAATTCTCGACCGTGTCCCGCACCGCAAAGCCAAAAGCCAGCCCGACGATCCCCGCGGCACCAAGAATGGTTCCCAACAGCGCCGAGGCGTTGAGAATGTCGAGGGCGACGACCATGGCAATGACCACAAAGACGATCATGATGATCTGCCTGTAAAGGTCAGCAATGAAAAGGTTCGGGGCGATCCGGTTCCAGGGTTGGCGGCGGCTTGAAATCAGCCACCCGACCGACGAGATTGATACGAACACAGCCGCAGAAATCAGCACGAGCGGCAGGATCGTTATCAACTGGTCAAGCCGCGCCTGGAACCTGTCGATGGCCGGGTTCAGGCGGCGGACGATGTCGGTGGTCTCGGTCACCTCGTTCTTGATCGCAACGACGTTTTCGATGCGGGTGACAAGGCTGGTCAATCCGCTCGCCTCGGTTGCCGAAGCGGTGGTGCCACGTAGGGTCACGATCCCTTCGGCGACGGTGACGGTTACATCCTCGTAGCCGCCAAGTTCTGCCAGGATCTCGCGGATGCGGACGGCGATTGCGGCATCCGTGGCGGCGTCGCTGACGGCCGTGATCGTGCCGTTGGTTCCGGTGGTGCCTTCCTGAGAGGCGCCGGGTCCGGCAATCGACACGGCGATGATCAGAAAGATAAGCCGGACAAGGGACATGGGCACGCCATCTTGGGACTGATTTCAAAGCCATCCTAGTCCCCGGCGCTGTCCAGCGCCAAGGGCTATATCGCGTGGGTCCGCATCAGGAGTTGACCTGTTCCCTCAGGATAGAGGCGGTGATCGACAGCATCAGGTAGATGCCCGCAAAAATGAGAAAGGCCACCACTGTGTTTTCGAAGGCGCGTGGATATGTCGCTTCGTCAGGCGCCGTTGGCACCACACCCAAGGACAGGTAGCGGACCTGCCGGTTCGCCTCGATCTGGGCCGCTTCCATCTGTTGCAGGGCCTGTTGGACCAGGACGGTCTGGAATGTGTAGTTCTCTTCGGCTAGCCGCAATTCGGTGTTCTTGGCCGCAAGCGAATCGCCGGTCGCGTTGGCCATGGTCATTTCGTTCCGCAGGTCCCCAATCAGTGTCTCGATCCCTGTGATCTGGGAGCGAAGGGCATTGACCTGCGCCTCTACCGGGCGGGACACATTGAGCCGCGTCTGAAGTTCAAGCTGCAACTGCTGACGCTGTGATTCGAGCGTTGAAATCTGTTGTGTACGGGCAGCGGTTTCACCGACGGGATCGATTTGCTGGACGTCTTGCTGGATTTGCAGCCAGGCTGCCAGCGCTTCGGCGCGACGCCGTTCCGCCGCTTCATAGCTGGCGCGGGCGCCTGACATCTGGTCTTCGCGTAGGCGCTGCGTCAACTGGTCGACCTGCTCTTCGGCATAGCCGATCAACGCTTCGGAAAATTGCTCGCTCAGGGCAGGATCCGGGGCGATGACCTCCATCTTGAGGATGCCCTCTGTCGGGTCATAGCTTATGCGGACGTGGTCCTGATAAAGACCGTAGGCCGCCTCGTTCGTGGCATCTGCTGGCAGCCGCTGGATCGGATCGATCTGTGGATCGCTGAACGCGGCCTTGAACCGATGTTCCTCATCCAGTCGTGCAAGAGCCGCGCGTGAAGTAAGGTAGGATTGCACCGTGATACTGTCTTGCTGGGTTGCCATCGAGGTGCCCGCGAACAGCCCGCCAAGGCCCGCCGCTGCTGCGGATTCGGCCTGCTGTATGACGAATTCCGACTTTGTCGCGTACATTGGGGTCGCGACATAGTTGAAGTAGTAGCCAACCAGAATTGTCGGCAGCATCACGAAGAATGCCAGCCGGGTGAGCAGCATCATAGACTTTTGACGCCGCCGCTTTGCCATGTCGCGTTGGATCTGCATGATCTCGTTCGCGCGGCGGTCGGCCGGGGCCATCCTCTCGGTCGAGGGAAGGTTGGACTTGCCCATCTTCATCGTTTGCGGAAGCTGGACCTTGTTTGCCCCCTCTGCATCTGCTGCGGGCGCGTCATCGGTCGGGACGACCAGTTCCAGCACGTTGGAGCGTTTGAACGGATCAATCCCCCGGGCGCGCAACTGGCGCACCGCGTCAAAGTCCGACGTGACGGCGAGCCCGTGCTTTTGGGCGATGCGGCGTGCCATACGAAGTTGACGGCCGGTCAGACCTTCCCGACGCAGGCTGTCGATGTCCTGTTCGGCCGCAACTGTCTGCGGTGACGACACGTCGATTGCTGACTCAAGGAGGACTGGGGCCGGGTCCTGTGGTGCCGTGAAAACGTCACCAACTGCGCGCCGCCGCCGGCCCGATTGGTTGACGGCCATCGGCATCTCTTGAACCTCGGGCATCTCGGTCTCGTCGACCGATGCAGCCTGGGACGACATGCCTGTCGTCAGGGATTCGTTCCGGCGAATGCGAAATTTGCGGGCTTTAGGCTTCGTAGTCATAGAGCTGCTTGGCCTCTTCCAGTGTGTCGAACATGTGAATGCGTCCATCGCGCAGGACTGCGGCAGAGCGGGCAAACCGCTCGAGCGTGCCGGGCAAATGGGAGACGATGATAACGGTTGTTGTTTCAAGCCGCTCGCGCAGCAGCTGTCCGGCCTTGCGATTGAACTCGGGATCCGTCGTGGCGGGCATCCCCTCGTCGATCAGATAGATGTCGAAATCCAAGGCCAGCATCAGGGCAAAAGACAGCCTTGCCCGCATCCCTTGGCTGTAGGTGCCAACGGGCATGTCGAAGTATTCGCCAATACCGCAAAGCCAGCGGCAAAAGCTTTCGACGTAATCGGGGTCGAGGCCATAAAGACAGGCGATGTAGCGGCTGTTTTCCCGGGCGGTGTGCCGGGTGACGAGGCCGCCCATGAAGCCAAGCGGAAACGAAATCCGGGATTTCCGGATAATGTGTCCTTCATCGGGCTTCTCAAGCCCAGCCATCATGTTGATGAGGGTGGTCTTGCCAGTACCGTTGGGCGCCAGAATGCCGACAGAATTGCCAAGCTCAACCCGGAAGGAGGCCTGATCAAGGATCACCTTCCTTCTTGAACCGGTCCAAAAAGACTTACTGACATTCACAAACTCGAGCATTGCTCACTTTCCGGTACTGCTCTGGCCCCGCCTTATCGACGTCTTCGTATGGACCGTTCCGGTTTTTCCTAGAGAGACATTATGGCCAAATGGTGCCCAAAACCATAATTTTTGGACAATCGCCGATCCAGAGGTGCATTGACCTTGGATCGACGCAGTTTTTTGGCACCATAATCGCTCTTGGGCGTAGTGAGATCAGCCTGTTTGCTTTTGCACGCCGGTCAGACGGCCTGCAATGATTGCAATGATGGCGGCGACAAAGCTGAACAACGCCCCCATCTTGGCCGCATCCTGCACCGCGATATCGCCCAGCATCGTGCCGCCGGGGAAAGCGACCGAGGCAATGAACAGCGACACGGTAAAGCCGATCGCGGCGACACAGCCGACCACGAAAAGATCGATGATCCGCATTCCCTTTGGCAGGCCAAGCCCCATCGGCCGGGCAGCGATCCAGCCAAAGAGAAGGATACCGACGGGCTTACCGATCAGCAAACCCGCAAGCACCAACCAGGTCGGCGATCCGATGGAACTGAATTCGACCCCCGCATTGAGCAGGCCGAAGAAGAACAGGACCACTTCGACGGGGTGTTTGAGAATATGTTCAATGTGGTTGAGCAGGTCGGTCAAATATTGCTCGGCCTCGGAAAAGATGCCGAAGGCTCTGTCGGCATGGGGAATTGTGGGCACAATCGGCAACAGGCCAAGGGCGGGGTGAATGCCGGCCTCCTGAAACCCGTACCAGCTGAGCGCGCCGGCGATCAGATAGGGCATGAACGACAGTTTGTTGCGGACCCAGGTGGAATTCGGGCGCATTTCATTGCCACGATCCAGCCGGCGGGGCAGCAGGTTGAACAGAAGAAACACGCCGACCGCAGCCCCAAGTGACAAGAGCAGCCATACTGGCTGAAGTTCGCCCGAGGGATAAAAGATAGCCAAAATGATCAGGCCGGCGGCATCGTCCGCAATCGCGAGCAGCAGAAGGAAACGAACAGCCGGATGGCCGGCGCCGAACACCAGGCGACCGACGAGGTAGGAAAACGCGATGTCCGTCGCCGTCGGAATGGCCCAGCCACGCGACACCGCGTCATAGGTGTCAGACCCCAGGAAGGCCGCAAGGCCAAGATAGACTGCGATTGGGCCAAGCATGCCACCAAGCGTCGCAACCAATGGCGTCGCCGCCTTTTTCCCGCGCAGCGATCCGTTCTCAAGAATGACGGCTTCCCAGACTTCCTTGGCGGCGATGGCAAAGAAGAAGGCCATCAGCACGTCGTTGACGAGGTAGTGGAGGGTCAGTGTCCGATATTCGACAATGCCGGCCTCATTGTAATGGGCGTGGCCGACGAAAAAGTGGTCGACCAGGACAAAGTCGACAAAGTGATGATAGCTGTCCGGGTTCAGGTTGGCCCATCCCAGAGCGATGATCGCCCCGATGATCAACAGCAGTGAGTAATTGGTGACGAAATTCCAGACGCGATACATCGATGTTCTCCAGCCCTCGAGCGCCCTTGCGGTAAACCAAACTGCCCCCCATCGCAACCGGGCGCAAGACTTGGAAGTCGGGGTGTTCTATCGTAGCTCAAAGTCATGAATGACCTGGAACACAAGATTGCGGCCTGCAGATTATGTGCCGACCGGTTCGCCGCGACGGTTACTAGGCATCGGCCCCGGCCGGTCGTCTGGTTTCGACCTGGGGCAAGGCTCCTGATCGCGGGCCAGGCCCCGGGTGCGCGGGTGCATGCCAGCGGCCGGCCGTTCACCGACCCCTCGGGGGACCGGCTGCGACACTGGCTTGGGCTGGATGAGGCCGAATTCTACGATCGGTCGCGGGTCGCAATCGTGCCGATGGCATTTTGCTTTCCCGGCTATGACGCCAAGGGCGCGGACCTGCCGCCGCCGCCCATCTGTAGCCAGACCTGGCACGGACAGGTGATGGAGGCACTGGACGACATCCGCCTTACCGTGCTGGTCGGAGGGGCAGCGCAGCGCTGGCATCTGGACCGTGCTGCGACCGTCACCCGGACCGTTGCAGCCTGGCGCGACCATGCCCCGCGGGTCTTTCCCTTGCCTCATCCGTCCTGGCGCAATACCGCATGGTTGAAGTCAAACCCCTGGTTCGAGGCCGACCTTGTGCCGGTCTTGCGCGCCCGTGTGCAAGAAGTGATGACATCCGATGATTGAAATGACCCCCCTCGACAAGGCCCATGCGGCCATGATGGCCCATCCTGAGGACGATACCCAGCGTCTGGCCTTTTTCGAACGTCTGGCGGACGCGGAAGTGTTCCTTTTGTTGACCGAAGAGGCGGGCGCCGACAGCGTGACCCCCCGGATCATCGAAAGTGATGGCGCACGCTATGTCCTGATCTTTGACAGCGAGGACAGGCTGTCCTCCTTTACCGGAACCGCGTCCCCTTTCGCCGGTCTCTCGGGGCGGGGCCTTGCCGATTTGATGGCGGGGCGGGGCATTGGCCTGGCACTGAACCCCGAAGTGGCCCCCTCAGCCATACTTATCCCGGCTGAGGCGGTGGATTGGCTGGCCAGCACGCTGGCCCATGCGCCCACGGTCACCTCGGCGCGGCCGGTTGAGGTGACCCCTCCGGGGGCGTTGCCGCAGTCATTGCTGAGTGCTTTGGCGCGCAAGCTGGACGGAACGGGCGATCTTGCCGCCGCGGCCTGGTTGGCCGGAGTTGGATATGAGGACGGAAGCCGGGGCCATTTGCTGGCCTTTGTCGATGCGCTGGACGACGCGCAGCCGGCCCTTGCCGTTGCCGCCAATGAGGCCCTGACCTTTTCGGGGATCGAGGCCGGAGCGATGGATGTCACCTTTGTCCTGTCCGACACCCCGATGGCCGAGCGGATCGCCCGTGTCGGCCAAAGGATCGATTTGCCCCGGCGCACGGTCCCCGAAACCGGCCCCGCCGCCCCGGGGATGGACCCCGACCGACCGCCGCGCCTGCGGTAAGGGGGCATGGGGGCGCTGCCCCCGCCGCCTTCGGCGTCTCCCCCGGGATATTTGAGGCGAGATGAGGAACGGGTCTAGTAGCCCAGGGTTCGATCCACCAGGTGCAGAAAGGGTTCGCCGGCCTCGCCGCGTCGGATGTTTTCGGCCACTACCTCGGCGGCGGCGTCGACCCGTGTCTCGGAGGCGATATGGGGGGTGACCGTGACCTTTGGGTGCGCCCAATAGGGATCCTCTGGGGGGAGGGGTTCGGTGCGGAACACATCCAGGGTGGCATGGGCCACCTGGCCGCTGTCCAGGGCTGCCAGCAAAGCCGCGTCGTCGATCAGGGCGCCGCGGCCGGGGTTGATCACGAAGGCCCCCGGTGCGAGCAGCCCCAGGGTCCGGGCGTCGATGAGGTTCTCGGTCGCAGCGGTCAGCGGCACCAGAAGTACGAGGATTTCCGCGCCTTCAAGGGCCTGGCCAAGGCCTTCGGCCCCCGACAGGCAGCGCACACCGGCAATGTCCTTTTGCGACCTGCTCCAGCCGGTGACCTGAAATCCGAGGCTTGCGAGAGCACGTGCGCAGGCCCCTCCCAATGCGCCGATCCCGAGGATGGTGACCTTGCGGTCGCGGGCCAAAGGCGGGCAGATCTCGTTCCGCCAGACCCCGTCCTGGCCCATGATATGGGCATCCATACCCAGGTGGTGGCGCAACACATGGCCTGTCACCCATTCGACCATCCCTTCGTCAAGGCCGCCCCCCACCATACGTGCGAGCGGTTGCGTGAGGGTCGGGTTCTTGACGATCCCTTCCACGCCTGCCCAGAGGCGCAGGACGGCCTTGGTCCGGACAAAGGGGCTGAAATCCTCGATCTCGCACCCGGTCCCATAGACGATGTAATCCGTCTCTTCGGGCGGGTGATTGGGGGCCAGCTGCACGGCCACCCCGGCGCGATCGCAGGCGGCCCTGAGGGAGGCCCGATACGCCTCCCATGCGGAGGGGGAACCTGCGAAGAGGACATTGACTGACATGGGCATTCCTAGCGGGGTTTGTGGACGTGGGCGCTTTGTACCAGCCCAAAGGCAATGAGCAGGACGAGCATGGCCGAGCCACCATAGCTGACCAAGGGCAAGGGCACGCCTACGACGGGGGCGAGCCCCATCACCATGGACATGTTGACGGCGAAGTAGAGGAAGAACGTCATCGCCACGCCAAGCGTGAGGAGGGCGGCGAACCGGTCCTTGTTCGTCATCGCCGAGGCAATGCAGAACACGATGATCAGGGCGTAGAGGGCGAGCAGGGCGAAGGCGCCGATGAACCCGAACTCTTCAGCCAGGGTGGTGAAGATGAAGTCGGTATGCTTTTCGGGAAGGAAGTTCAGCCGGCTTTGAGTCCCTTGCATGAAGCCTCGGCCGGTCCAGCCACCCGAGCCAAGGGCGATCTTGGCCTGTGTGATGTGGTAGCCCGCACCAAGCGTATCATTCGACGGGTCGATGAAAGTGTCGATCCGCCTGAACTGATAGTCCTTGATCAATTGCCAGCTTGTCCCCCGGCTTTCGAAGACTGCGACCACGGTAGCGACCCCTGCAACGATAACGCTCGCGAAATAGGCCCAATGCACCCCGGCCAGGAACATCACGGCCCCGCCGCCCGCCACCAGCAGGATCGATGTCCCGAGATCGGGCTGGGTCAAGACCAGCAGTGTCGGCAGAGCGATGAACACCAATGGCACCAATACCCAGAAGGGGTGTGACACCTTCTTGAGGGGAAGCCAGTCGTAATAAGCGGCCAGCATCATGACGAGCCCGATTTTCATCAGCTCGGATGGCTGCAATCGCATGAACCCAAGGTCGATCCAGCGCTGTGCCCCCATCCCGGTGACCCCGAAGAACTCGACCGCCAGCAGAAGCGCAAAAGAGATCATGTAGGCCAACGCCGCCATGTTCCGCCAGAACCATATGGGGACCATCGCGATCACCAGCATCATCGCCATGCCAGCGGCAAACCGCTTCATTTGCGGCTCCATCCACGGGGTAGCAGACCCACCGGCGACGGAATAAAGCATCAGGAAACCGGCCCCCGAGATCGCGGCCAGCAGAATGATGATCGGCCAGTTCAGGTAAAGCAGCTTGCGAAAGCCTGTCGGAACATAGCGGGTGTTGTACTCAAGATAACTCATCGCCCCTCCCCGTCAGGCCCGCGTGTTCGCGGTGCCGCCGGCGGCGACCCGGTTCTGGATCCGCTCTTGTTGATCGGCGATGCGCGCCCGGACGTCGGCCGGATAGGCCTCGAGCGGGGGAGGGCCATCGTAGAGGGCTTGTAGCGTGATGTCCCTGCCGATCGGGGCCGCAGCGGCCGATCCGCCGCCGCCGTGCTCAACGACGACCGACACCGCATAGCGCGGCGTCTCGAAGGGGGCGAAATTGACCCAAAGGGCGTGATCCCGCCGTTCCCAGGGCAGGTCCTCGTTCGATGTGACCCCACGGGCCCGTTCTTCTGGTGTGATCCGCCGGACCTGGCTGGTGCCCGTCTTGCCGGCCATCCGTGCCTCGTCCAGCGTGATCCGGGACCGATAGGCGGTGCCTCTTTGGTGGTTGGACACGTCGAACATCGACTGACGCAGGCGGCGCAGATAGTTTTCGTTCAGCCCCAGCGACTCGCCTCCGGTGATCGGCTGTTCGATCCCGTCGATCGTATGGATGAGCCGGGGTTCAATGTTGCGGCCAGTGGCAAGCCGAGCCGTCATGATGGCAAGCTGCAACGGAGAGGCGAGCACATCGCCCTGACCGATCGAGGCGTTTACCGTGTCCCCGACCCGCCAGTCCTGCCCGCGCACCGACCGCTTCCATTCGCGGTCCGGGGCGAGGCCCTGCGCCACCGCCGACATTGGAACGTCGTGGCGCACGCCGATCCCCAGCTTTTGGGCCATGGCGGAAATCGCGTCGATGCCGACCCGCTGGGCGACTTCATAGTAATAGCAGTCGCAGCTTTGCTTGAGGCTTTCGTGAAGGTTGATGTTGCCGTGACCAGAACCCTTCCAGCAGTGAAAGCGGGTGCCTGAAACCTCGGTCCAGCCGCTGCAATAGATCGTCTCGTCCGGGGTCAGTACTTCGGACTCGAGGGCGGCTAGGGCGGTGACCATCTTGAAGGTCGATCCGGGGGGGTAGGTGCCTTGCACGGACTTGGCGGACAGGGGACGATAGATGTCTTCGTTGAGCCCGTTCCAGGCGGCGACCGAGATGCCGCGCACAAAAAGGTTGGGGTCAAAGGTTGGGGCTGAGGCAACCGCCTTGAGATCGCCGGTAAACGTGTCAATCACGACGGCGGCGGCGCTTTCGCCTTCAAGCCGGGCCTCGACGTAGCTTTGCAGTCGCGAGTCGATGGTCAGCTGGATGTCCGCCCCGGAGACCCCTTCCTGCCGGTCCAGTTCCCGCATCACCCGGCCAAGGGCGTTGACCTCGATCCGACGGCTGCCGGCAACCCCACGCAGCGTCCGCTCCATCTTGTTTTCCACCCCGGTCTTGCCGATCTGAAAGCGGGGGATCTGCAGCAGGGGGTCCTGATCGTCGATCCGGCTCAGGTCATAGTCGCTGACCGGGCCGACGTAGCCAATGACGTGGGCCGTGTCGGAACCCATAGGGTAATGGCGCGACAGGCCGACCTCGGCGATGATGCCGGGCAGGGCGGGGGCGTTTACTGTGACCTTGGCGATATCGTCCCAGGCGACACGGTCGACAATGGTCACAGGCACGAAGGGCGAGCGGCGGTTCATCTCTTCAATGGCCCGTTCGATGGTCTCTGGCGGGATGGCGACAAGGCGGGTCAGACGGTCGAGGACCTCTTGCACATCGCCGGCATCCTCGCGGACCATGACGATCCGGTAGTTCTGTTCGTTGACGGCCAGGGGCACACCGTTGACATCGAAGATCAGGCCACGCGCCGGTGGCAACAGGCGGATGTTGATCCGGTTCTCTTCCGCCAGAAGCCGAAACTCATCCGCCTGTTCGACCTGCATGGATTGCATGCGGAACCCCAACGCTCCGACAAGACCGAATTGGGCGACGCCGAGCAGAAGGGCGCGGCGGCTGACCTGGCGGGCACTGTCTGCGGTATCTTTTGGCGGACGTCTCATGTTGCTTCCTTACACCCGGTGGCCAAGGGCG